>Ga0233412_10000426_pt1 | contig 24743 bp, 11 predicted proteins | sample Na_anoxic_4_MG_FD_180667 | JGI IMG/M metagenome (GOLD analysis project Ga0233412, IMG submission 180667) | Seawater microbial communities from Saanich Inlet, British Columbia, Canada - Na_anoxic_4_MG | ecosystem: Environmental > Aquatic > Marine > Inlet | place: Canada: British Columbia...
GAGAAAATTAGCAATAATAGGTGGTATAAGCCTAGCTAGCCTTGCAGCTGGCAATATGATACTACACAAACAAAAGATTAATTTAAACCCTAACACTTTAGCAATAGCTACTGGAGGTTTTATATTTGCTTTTGGTATTACTTATAGATTCTAAAACTTAAATTATGTGTGAAGGTTGTCCGGGCGGATTTTGCCCATGGTGTTAAATATAAAAAGGGGAGGTCATTACGACTTCCCCTTTTTTTGGTTACAGGAACTTTGGGTATGGTGCCCAGTTTCTTTTGTTCCTCACTTTTTATTTCTTTTTATTATTTCTTCTATTAATTCAGCTTCTTTAAAGTTTGATCTTCTTAATTTACCTTTAGGATAACCTAATTTTAAAAGCATTTCTACTTGTTCTTTTTTATTCAACTTCTTTAAAGTTTCATAATCCGTAGAACCTTTAGCTTCTTTAACTCTAATTTTAGATCTTTGCTCTTTAATTTTTATTTTCTCTTCTTCTGTTTTAGGAGCTTCAACATAATTTTGTTTACCTTTTATTTGCCACTCTGGCCAACCTAGAAACATAGCTATTGATTGCCACGCTTCATTTTCTTCATCCATAGCTGCAGATAAATTATTAACTTTACTATATAATCTATCTAATGGTAAATTAGTTGTGCCTGTTATTACTTTTGCCATAGACTCATAAGCTGGATTGTCTAAGCTAAATCCTTTTTCAAATACTTCTGCTCTTCTTTTTTTACTATCAAATGGATAAGCTGCAGACTGGAACTTACCTAATTTACTTTTTATAGCTGGTGAAAATTCTAACAACTTTTTGTAAGAATCAGTAAACTCAGGGCGATCTCTTTTAGATCTATCATATATATCTATACCTAAATTTTTAAGAACTTGGACAGTAACACCTGCCATACCTAAACCTCTAAGTGAAGAGTCTAACATTCCGTTAGCCGATTTGATTAGTTTCTTTTCTTCAGCATCAGTCATTTCTTCATCACCAAAACCTAAGCTAGTAACGGCTTGTTGCAAACCGTTAAACAACATGTTCTGTAAAAATCCGTAATAAGCTATTTTGCTTATGTTAGTTTTTAAATCACCTCTACCATTAGCTATATCTTGAGCAGCTCTTTTTTGTATTCTAGCATATTGCATAGGTGTATTAGCAAATTGTAATACAATTCTACCTAAATCACTAGATTGTTGTTGAGATATTTTAGATGGATCAGAAGACTGTTGAGACATTTCAGATACTTGTCTAAACTCTTTCATGGCTATTTCCTTGGCTTCAGCTTCTGTTCTACCTTCATTTTTAATCAAATCATTAATTCTGTTACGGTAAAATGTAGCTCCACCCGATGCAATAGCAAAACTATCAGCAAACTTAGTAGGTAAATAACCTTTTTCAAGTATGTAATTTAAAGCTGCTTTAGCTTTATTACCACTAGTTTTAGCTGCATTAGCTATTTCAGATTCATTTATATTAAGTTTAAGACCATTACGTCTATCTTTTAAATAATCAGAGTTCATCAATTCTGTAAAATCTCTCCAGTATTGAGGTTGATTTGCAAATGCTTTACCAGCTTTATAAGGATTATTAAATCCCCAGTTTATAAAGTTAGCAGCTGATATTGTTTGAAGTACAGCTGATCTAGCATTGAAAAACATTATAGCTCCAGTAGAATTATTTATGTAATCTAAAACTTGATTACTTAATCTATTACCTCCACTAATCCTGTTACTACCAGATTCCATACGTCTTAATGAGTTTTCAAGCGCAGCCCTGTATTTAGGTCCATAAGCCGCTTCTAGCTTATTTAAATTTTCTTTAGAATATATAAGGTCTTTGTTTTGTTTCCATGTCTCTAAATACTTACCACGCTTCTTAGTATTCAATACGTCTATTAAATCTGTAGTTATAGTTCCAACAGCCCAGTTTTCTTTAGGTGTAGAATAACCATCGCCTTTAGTTATAGAAAGTATTTGATCTGCAAAAACTTTTAACTTAGCATCATTTTCTATTACATCATTTAATTCTTTTAAATCTGCTTTAGATAAACCAGGTATCTTCTCACCCATCTTATTCCACAAGTAAACTCTTGTAGCTTGTTCTTTTGTAAATCCTGATTCTGTTTTCTTAGTAAGATCTTTAGGAACATCTAATTGTTTTTTAAGAGCTTTAAAATCTTCCATTAAATTTACTCTATCAGTAGATAAGTTTTCCATAGCTCTAGTGTAAGGATCAAATAAGTTTTCTTGATAAAACTTTAAATGAGCTTCACCTTTTTTACCTTTACCTAGAGTTGTATAAACTAAACCTAGCATGTCTTCTGCTGATGGCGGTATAAAAAATCTTTGTCTTTTAGCTTTAGCACCTCTTACTTGAGCTTTAACATCTGAAAATACTTTTTCTGCACCAATGCCTGTAGACTCTTCTATTAAGTTGTTAAAGTCTCTAGATAAATCTTTAGAAGCATATGCTTGTTGAGTTTTTGATTTGACATCTAAAACTTCTAGAGCATCTCTAACTGCTTTAACATTTTGAGGTGCATCATCTGCAAAGTAAAAATCATTATAACCTTCAGAAGCTTTGTCAACTAGCCAATCAGCTTTTGCTTGGCCACTTGACTTACCTAAACCTGTTATGTTTTCTAAAGGTATTTCAACACCCATAGCTTTCATAAATTCATAAATAGCTTTTTGAGACTCAGGTGCTCTAGCTGTAAGAATAAATATATCTCTTTCTCCTTTAGCTTCTTTCATTGTTTTAATTAAATCAAACAAAGGACCTTTTTTGCCTTCAACAACTTTGTTAAAATCTGTAAAGTCCATTGTCCAGCCTTCTGAAATTAGTTTTTCACCTTGTTTAGCAAACTCTTCAGCTGTAAGCATTTTTCTTTTACCATCTCTCTCTGCGAATACTTTACTTTTACTTCTAGCTATAGTATCGTCAAAATCAAACACTCTAGCTTTCTTAATAGTTTTACTACGTTCATTAGCTAGTCTAAAAGCTTTATCTCTTTTGTTAAGTTCATTTCTTATTTCTGATCTACTTAAATCTTTACTAGCCATAGAAGCTTCTTTAGCTACTTCTATGTTTTGATTTTTAAGCTTTTGATAATCAGCTTTACTCATCTCCTGCTGCTTAACAATGATGCCTGTTTCAGTTAACTTACCATAAGGAGTATTAGCTATTTCATTTAAAAAACTTTTAGTAGAATTATCTCTTACAAACTCAACCATGTTTTCTACTTCACCAAACGCTCCTTCTTTTAAAGGTATTTGTAATTTAGCATCTTTACCTAAAAAAATTAAGTTATTCATGTAGTCTCTTGCAGCAGCACCGCTAGCGTCTTTAATAGCTCTTCTTTTTTCTGTTATCAATGCTTGATTAGCATCTTCAACCATTCGCTTTAACTGTTTGTTAACACTTTCTATAGACTGTTCACCTTTTATATAACGATCCATCATCAAGCTAAAATCTTTTGTCATAGAAAAAAGCTCAGACAAATGTTCGTTGTGTACGTCTTTAGAAGTTGGTTTAGATTTTTCACCTCTAGGTGTAATACTATCCATGCCAACTAAACCTTTATAACCTCCCGCTGCTCTATTAGTTTGAGACAACATAAGATCCATCATTGTCTCTAAAGCTTTTCTTTGTTGATTTTTTGGCGATTCTACTATTACTTCTTTAGCGACATCGTATAGTCTTTGTAAAGCAGCTTTATTACCATTTAATGTTACATCGTACTCTTGTCCTTTTTTTGTATATGTTTTTTTACCAAAATATTTGAGTAGTTGAGTTCTTCCTAAATTACTTTCTCCAAACTTCATTACATCTCTACCTGGTTTACCCCAATTTTTAGGATAATAAAAAGTATCAACAAATTCATCTATAGTTTTTCCTTTACCCTTTACATCTCCCAATTCAAAAGCTTCTGTTAATAAACCTACATAATCACCTCGCTTTAAATTATATTCACTTAAGTTTAAAGGTCTGTCTCTAAATTGCTGGCCTTTAACCTGTGGTGAACCATCTTTCATAGTCTTACTTCTAGATAAACTTCCATCACCTAAGCCTAAAGTCATCATAATCATGCCTTGGTAATTTTTAGGCAGCTCATTAAACTTCATACCTTCAGGCACTAGTTTTTCTATAAACTTTTTTACATATAGTTTTTGTTCTTTATATGTTTTTTCACTACCTCTATCCCTAGCGCCTTTATACGTAAACCCTAAACTTTCTGCTAATTCTTTAGCATCTTTTTGATAAGCATTTTTAATATATCTATCTATTACTTCTTGCTCAGTGATACCTTCACGCCTAGCTATGTCTTTTATCTTTAAATTTTCTAAAACTCTTTTACTTCTTGGAGAGGCAAAGTCATTTTTTATAAGTTGACTTAGTATAACCTCAGCTTCTAGTCCATTTTCAACAGCTTGTCTAAATTGATTAACATCTATCTCTCTTATTACTTTTTCTTCCTCGCCTTTTAAACTATATTTCTTTATTAAATCTTCTTTACTCTCTATAGTTAAATTACCTATATCTCCTTCAGCATAGTCAAAAACATCTTTTAAAGCTCTAACTAAATCCTTAGATGCCATTATAGTCGATGGATCAACTTGCATTTTTTTACTTATTTCAGCTATTTCACTAGGCTCTTTACCTATTCTTTTAAGGTTTTGTGGAGTAGCATCTCTAGTTAATCTATCAACTAAACCTTCTGCAAAAGCTGTTTTTCTAGTACCTCTTAATCCACTTTTAGCTCCAGTAGTAGGGCTTATAGTTGGTGCTAATATATAATCTGATAATTGTTTTGGAGTAAAATCTTTAAACTCGTATATGTTCACGCCTTGAGCTGTGTTTTCTACATATACCTTATCGTTAAGCATAGCTGCATCAATATCAGCTTGCTTAGTTAAACGTCTTGCTGGTTTAGTAAATATTCTATTTTCAGGTTTAGTTTGACTTTCTAATCTAACAAAAAATCTAGGATCTAAAGTTTCCTTCATTTTTGCTGCCATTTTCTTAATAGAAAACTCATAGTTTTTACCTCCGCCTAAAGCTTTTTTAACTTTATTAGTTAATTTACCTCTCGATGCTTCTGTTATAAAGCTTTTAAATTCTTTTGTTTCAACACCTGGTAGTTCTCCTTCAAATATTTCTAATAAACCTTTATCAATTTCATTTTTTAAGTCTTCAGTAAATATTTCTGGAAAGTCTCTAGTTATTTTAGACTTTGGAGTAACTTTAGCTTTTTTACCATCTACTTTAGTTGTAGTCTCAGTAGAGGCTATCTGTCTAGCTTGTTCATCGTCTGTAGAAACAGTTTTCTTTTTTCTTTCTGCTTCTATTGCTAAATCTCTTTTAGCATCTAACTTACCAAACCTTGTATTAGCAAATATAGATTCTCCAAAACCTTCTATACCAACTATTGATCCATCTGCTCTTTTACTTTCCGGATTAAAATTTAAAATTCTATCTGCTACATTGTCTATTATTTTGTCTCCTTCTGCTCTACTCTCTTGTCTAGATCTTATGTAATTGTTTATAACTCCACCAGGAGTATATATTGAAGAAACAAGACTTTGACCTGCTCTACTTCTTATATATTGATCATAATCTTCTTTATTTTTTATTTCTTGTGAAATTAATTTATTTATCTCTTGCAAAGGAGTTGGTCTTGGTGCATCTTTAGATGCTGGAGCTTCACCTGTTAAAGCTTTACTTTCCGCAGCAACTTCACCTGCTTCATATAAGTCTTTTAAACGGCTATCTAAAGAACCTTTTTTACTAGACCTATTGAGAATATCTATAAAGTTTTTAACGCCTTGTCCTGTGCTTAAATCAACTTTGTTTCTGCTTTTAAATATAGAATTTAAAGACTGTTTAAAAGTGTCATTCATTTTAAACTCTCCTCTTTTAACGCCGTCTAAAAATACGTTAAGATATTCTTCGTAGTATTTTTCTTTAAAATCTTTACTTTCAGGGTTATAGTTTTGAGATATTCTTTCTTCTACTAAAGATCTTTGTTCATTACTCATTACATCGTTGATGAAACTATCTATAGTTTTTATTCCTTCAGAAGTAAATATACCATCAGCATTTTTAAAAGCTCGCCTAGTCAATGCATGTGCGAGTTCATGTGATGCAACACTTACAGCACCTTTCTCTAAAGCAGCATCTTTGTTTATGTATATTTTGTTTTCGCTAGGAACATAAACACCTGTATCATTACTAGAAAATTTTCCTTTATTAGCTGCATTTATAAACGACCTAGAATTCATAACCTCAAACCCAATACCTAATTTTTCAGCTTCAGCTTTAACAAAAGCTACGTCAGTTTCAAAATCAACGCCTTCTATTTCTCTATTTTTTTCAACTAAATCTTGCATCTCTTTATCGATGCTTTCTAACCTTGATTTAGTGTCTTTTAACATTTGCTTAGATATACTAGCTATTTCAGGGTTTGCATCTACAGTTCTTTTTAAATTATTATATTCATTTAAAACTTTTTGTAAGTCTAAATTTTTTCCTATATAATCATTTTTTAAAGACTTAGTCTGTTTGCTTTCTCCTCTAAACTGTATATTTGCTATTTTGCCAATATGTGCATTTGTAGCTAATGCTTTTTGAAAATTATTAAATTGTTGACCGCTAGTTTCTATACCAATTTTGCTTGCTAAAACTTTGCTTAAAGCTTCAACAGGAGTTCTAACATTGTAACCATTATTTTCATTACCTACAGGAGTGTCAGAAAACTTGCTTATTTCTTTTATGTCTTTAACGTTTAACTCTTGATTAGAACTTACTTTTTGAGCTATTATATCTAATCTCTCTTCTGTTTTTAATCTATCGTTAGTATTATTTTTTATTATTTCTTTAGATTGAACTATAGTATTTTGAGTTCTAAGAGTTTCAGCAGCTAAATTTAAAGCATCTGTTTTGACTTTAATTTCAGGACTATTTAGTTGCGAAAAATTCATTTTATCAACGCCTAGTTCTTTTGTTTTAGCGGCTACTGCATCTACTATTTCTTTTTCAGTACTAAACTCTTTTATGCCTAAAGTTTTAGCAGCATCTATAGTTATTTTAGATCTACTATCTATATCTAATATTCTTCTTTTAGCGTCACTAAATATTTCTCCTCTAACGCCTAAAGCTGTAAACGCAACTATTTCTTGACCCCAGCTTTGTATATCTGTTAAATGTTTTAAACCTTCTTCATACTCAAGATCAGTAGAATTTCCAAGCCAATAATTAGCATTTAATTGAACAGCTTCATTTGCTTTACCTATAGATGTAGCTGTAACACCGCCAGTAGCTAGTCTTAACGGTACAGTAGCTCCAATACCAAATTTTGTTTTACTGTATTTAGATAAGTAAGGTATTGTTTTTCCAAGCATATACTTACTCATACCAGCTACAATGCTATTGCCCATACCAAAAACAACAGCATCTTGTATAGGCATTTTATGCCCATTAAAAACGTTATACATAAACTCGTTTGCAGCTCCTATTGTTACTACTTCTTTAGCAGCACCGTTTATTAATTTAAAAGTTTTTTGTAGCGCTGGAGACTTTCCTTTACCTAGTGTCCTAGCAATAGCATCCATCCTACTTAAAACAGGCTTAACTCCATATGTTTTATTACCAAAGCCAACTGTCATTTTTTTAGTTGCGGCTATAGACAAAAGTAGTGGAGCCATATCCGTGGCAATGTCAAGAGCTCCTTCTCCAAAAGATGTTTGATTAATATCCTCATTTAATACATCTTCATCAACTACTAATCCAGCGTCTCTTAAAACGTTTGAATAAGCTAAAGCTTCTTGAGTGACCGTATTGCCGCCTCTAACAGATTTTCCCTCTTCATCAGTGCTAGTGGACACACCAGCATTAAAAACACCAGTATATAATCTATTTGCTACTCTAGAAATATTACTTTCTTCTGTGGCAGTCATTAAATTGCTATTTAATTTAATAGCTCTATCAATGGCCAGCAGCTCAATTAAATTTTCATTATATTGTAAAGCTAGTGGGTTTGTGCTTTTTATTTTCTTTAATGTATTACCTGTAAAACCTTCTTTACCTAAAAAAGCAGCTCTTGATGTAGCTTCTTCAGTAGTGACATCTGCTTGAAAAAGACCTAATATACCTCCACCATCTGTTATTTCATTTATATCATCTTTTATTCTAACTAACTTATTCATTACTCCACCACCTTCTGTAGTACTTAATACTTCTTGCTTATTAGCGGATATTTCTCTACCTAAAGTTATTTGTTTAAAAAACAAATTGTTTCTAATTTCTTTTAACTCTTCGACAGTAGGAGTTTTTTCTTGAAAACTATTAGTTAATTCGTTTACTCTAGTTGCATCACTTTCATTTAAACCATTTTGCCCAGCTACCACAGGCTCTGGACCAGGTTTTCCTTCTTTAAAATCTACACCAATTAAATTCCCTTCAGAATCGTAAGCTCTATCACCCGCATTTGCTTTTTTTCTTAAATAATCTTCTTTATTTATTTCTCCGTCTTTTTCATAAGTTTTATATAAAGACTCTATATCTTCTTGAGATAAATAGTTACCTGGTAAATTATATATTGAACCTTTTTTGAAATTTTCTTCTAATTTATTTATGTGGTTTAAGTCGTTTTTAGAAACACTACCTGTCTCATAAAAAGTTTTTAATTCTTTATCTATATCTTCACTTACTTCTAATTCATCTTCTACAAATGAATTTATATCACCTTTAAAAGAATTTTTTAATTTTTGTGCTTCTTTGTTTCTTCTTTCTTTTTGTATAGGCTCTAGAAAAGTTTGTATATCAACCTCTTTTGGACCTCCATAAAAATTAGTTTGCTCATTATCTAAGTATACTATTTTATTCTTAACATCGCCATCTCCATAGCCCATTTCCTTAGTGAACCTATCTCCATAATAGTATTCTATAGAGTTAGGGTCTATGTTTTTGTCTTTGTTTGTTGAATCAGATTTTTGTATTAACTCGCTTATTTCTTTATTTTCAGGAGTGTAAACAAAACTTTCAGAAATTTCTTTATCAAAAAGTTGATTATCTTCACTTATTTCTAAACCATAGCTTGTGTTAATACCTTCTGAAACATCTACTAATGGTTGATTAGTTACAGGATCAACTTTAACATCTTCAACTTCTTTTACTTTAGATTTATTTTCAGTTTTCCAATTTTCATAAGCTGCTACTTCAGCATTCATCATACCATCTCTAGCTTTTAATCTTTCATAGTAAGCTTCTCCTTCTGGATTTGGGGTAAATGTGTTTTTCTCTTCTTCAACAACAAGCTCTTTTTCTTCAACTTCCGGCTCTTTTATTTCATCTGTTCCTATAGTTATGTCTTTAAAGCTGTTTAAATCTCCGCTATAACCGTCTTTTTCAAACAAATTAAAAGAATAATTTAAAGCTTCATCATTTGTAGATATTAAACTTTTGTAATCTTCTATAGATCCGCTATAACCATCTTTTGAAAACAAATCAAAACTATATTGTAAAGCTTCTGGATTCATATTTATTTTTTAGGATTAAATTTAGCTGCGCCACTGCTAGGCCCTCGGTATGATTGCAATGTTGTTATCATAAAATCATTTATTTTATCAACATCTATAAAATTATTTCTATCACCTATTCCAATATACCTATCTAGTATATCTAGAGATAGTGGCTGGTAAGGTGGTTGATTTTTTGAACCACTTGGTGTGACTTTAATATACAAGTCGTTTTCATTGTAACCTGGTAGTGATCTATCAATTTCATCATTAAGAGCACTATTGCTAGCTTTAATAACAATGCCAGGATTAGCATCTATCAATATTGATTTAATTTTTTCAACCGTAGCTTCTTTATCTATATTACCATTTTTGTCAAATTCATTTACTTGATCTAATTCATCATAAAAGTTAAACTTTTTTGTTTCTTTACTTGAAGAAGAACCTTTTCCACTTTCACTAGTTTTAGTTTTTGGTTTAGCTAATTGAGTTCTTATATCTCTAACTTGCTCTCCTTTTCCTTTGCTATATTGATCCATGGTGTAATTAGCAATAGCTTCCATTAATTCATTTTCTTGATCTCCATTTTCTGGATCATAAGCAACGTCTATTCCTTTATCATAATAGCCAGAACCAGATAAAAATTGCATAGTATCACCGTTTATGCCGTTTCTTATTATTTTATCATTTAAAATACCATTTCTAATATTATCATAAGCTTTTTCAGAATCTAACGATGTTGTAGTTATAAGCTCACCATTGGCTCCTCTTGACTCTGTAACTTTATTTATGTTAGGAAAATTTTTAGCTAATTGATCATAAGAAGCTTTAAATGTGGGACTAGGATCTTGCACCTCATTCCATAATCCAGGTAGTCCTTGCTCTCTTCCAGCGTAGTAATTTGTAGGATTTATTTTAAACTCTTTACCAGTGCTAGGATCTTTGTAGCTTAAGTTAAATCCTAAACCATCCCACTCTGTTTTAACTTGTTTACCGCCATTGACTCCTAATGCATTTAAAAAAGGTATTGCTTCTGGATTTGAATTAGTATTAGAGACTGTTTTAGGACTTGTTCCATTAACCACTCTTTTGTTGTAGTCTTCAGCTTCTGCTAAAAGTTTCATAAAATTACCAGTAGCACCTTCAATACCATTTAATAAGTTAGATCTCATTTTAGTTACTTCAGTTTGATCTCTACCTATTGAATTATATTCTAAAAGATCTAAAGCATCTATTTGGTCTATAATAGTTTGCTTAAAACTATCAGCTAATTCAGAATTATCACTGCTTTGTATTTTATTAGCTTCTTGCATTAGTTCAGCTGTCTGCTTAGCTAATGCATTTTTGCTAGTTTCAATCATAGCCATTTGATTATCCTTAGATAACTTAGCAACTCTTAAAGTCTTAGAAAGACCTGAAGCGTAATCAGCTTTTTCAGCCATTAATGCTTGGCCTTGTGTTATTCCTGGTTGTGCGTATGTTCCCATGGTTTTATTTATTTGCTAGGTTATTTTCTTTTTTCATTGAATACCAGCTGTTTATTCTATTTTGAGCCTCTTGTTCGTTCCAGCCTGTAGGAGCTTGCATTTTACCATCTCTAATTTTAACATCATCTGATATATCAGAAAAACTACCTGTATAATTTAATTGGCTTTGACTTGGTTGAAAATCAATATTTTCTATTATTGGCTGTTCATTATCTTCAAAAGTGTCTTGAGCCATTTGTTCTTCAATAGTAAGACCACTAATTAATTTATCAACATCAACACCACTTGTCACTTCATTAGCTGTTTTAATTTGAGAATCCATTAGTTTTGAATTTCTTTGCTCGGAAACTATACCAGCATTTCTAACACCTGCAGCAGCTCCAAGAGCTTCCATACCTGTTTGTATAGACATGTCTCTTCTATATTGAGCCATATCAGCTTGAGCTTGTAATCTATTTAACTCATTGATGTCTCTACCTTCTTGCATTTGCATTCTAAAAGTTTCCCCTTTGCCTTTAGCAATATCAACTTGTAATTGACCTTGAGCTTGTAGTTTTTGGTTATCAGCTTCTTGTTTTTCAATGCTAGCAGCTACACCTTGTTTAGATTTTAACGCAGCGTTTGCTATAGCAGTTGCGCCACCTGCAGCAGCCCCAGTTTCTCTTAATGTATCTAAAGTATTAGCTAAAGCTTGATCTGTTTGTTCCATTTGCATTTCAGCAGCTTGAGTAGCTACAGCTAAGTTTTCATAAGGATTAGATAGATTAGCAAAAGGATTTTCTATATCTTGCCTTCTGTAATTATCAATATCAGTTCTTACTTTTCCTAATTGTCTTTGAGCTGAAGCAGCTTGAAAACCTGCTAAAGCAGCTGGTGCGGCTGCCCAAGCAGTCTCCCATCCTGTTCCAGGTTTTAATTCAAATCCTAATTTTTTTAACCCCATAATTTTTTATCTTGATGATACTACAAATTCCGATGATACAGCAAACATTTCTTTTGTTCCACCAGCATTAGTGGTTAAATCTGTTGACATTTTTACTGTAGCAAAATATCCTTTTACGCCCGTCATAGAGTCTCCAAATACAACTTCTCCATCTGTAGCTGTAGAACCGTTAACTAAGTTAGCGTAATATTTATTTTCTTTTTTTACAAACCCAGCTCTATAAGGTATACCATTTTCAGTGTATAAACCTTCGTCATAACTTTTAACGATGCTTGTTTGATCTAGAACTTCATCAACCCCAGGTATTATATTAGAAGCATCTGTTACGAAACTATCAACTTGCCAACCATTACTACCTTCATAATTAATAGTTTTAAAGTTTTTATTAATTGAAGGACTAGGGTTAAATATAAAAGTTATAGAAGATTGATTAGAAACTCCATAAAATTCATTAGCATTAGTTAAACTATCATAATGAATATATAAAGAACCTTCTTTAGTTGTAAAATAGTTATTTTTTAAACTAAATAATAAATCAGGTCTATATGTATAAAATGTGTTCCAACCTTGAACTCTCTCACTGAAAGTAAGGGTACTATAGTAATCACTTGTTTCGTCTAGTGTTTTACTACCTGAGTGCTGTTGCAAAGATATAGTATAATTATCTTTATAATTATCAAAACCACCTTCTATTTTATCTTTTTCATAATATACAAATCTTATCTGTGGATCAGCCACAACCCCTGGAGAATATATTTGTAAAGGACCATTGTCTAAAAATACAACATCTGTATTAACATTACTTATTTTAACAGTTCCAACTCCTGTTACAAAAGAATTTATTGAATTCCAAATACCTCCACCACTAACATTTACATTTACTTGGACTTGAGAACCAACTATTATATTACTTAAGTCTAATTCACCAGGATTTAAAAGTGCAACCCAAGGACCTAATGGAGTTGGAACTGCAGGTTGTATTGGGTTTTGAGGAACTTGAGGACCTTGAACAATTACTCCAGATGTTTGATTGTATTGCAAATAGTAAGGTGTTGTAGTTATAACTTTTCTATCTAATAGTTTAGCTAGTTCATCTCTAAAAAAGTCTCTCATGCCATACTGTGATATTTCAGTTATACCGTCTCTAGATAGCCTTAAAATAGCATTTCGATCTTTGTCAGCAAAGTATCTTCTAAAACCAAAATGAGCAAAGCTTTCCGGATTTCTACTTATACCATAATCTCCCGTGTAAGGAGTTACTTGACCTATTACCACGTTTGAAACTGTGTTTATTGGAGTTCCTTCAGCTGAGTATATAGCATCTTTATCTATCAACGCTTGGCTAACTTTATTTTCTTGAAATATAGTTAAATTATTATCCATAGCATAGATAAGCTGTATTGAACCATTGTGAGGATCAACAGCCTTAGTTATATCTTCACCTACAGAAAAAACATTAGTTCTATTAATATTTGTTTTAGAATTAAAAATTCCTGAATAAACTAAAGCGTTTGATCTGTATCTAACACCACTAGAGTCTTCCATTAAATAAGCTCTAACGCCTAAATCTACTTGAGTATTATTATATCCACCTCTAATTCTAGATTCTTCAATAACCCAGTTAGAACCATATCGTGGTACATAAGTGTCATTGTTTAAATCCGCATAAACATTTGAATAAGGAATTGTTGGAGTAACACCAGAGGGTATAGACGATGTAGACTGAGGCCAATTTGGATAATTATCGTTAGCTTTATTTAAAAAAGGTATACCAGGAAACAACTTAACATAGCTAGGCCTTGAATTAGAATTAGTTGTTAAAAAGGGGGTTGTATTCTGTTTTAGCCAAAACGTATTGTAGTATTTTATTTCTAAGTTAAATGCCATTATTTATGTATTATATAATGTATAGTGTAAGAAGATGAAGTTAAACTGCGTGTGCCTCCTGAAGCATCATTTATTTTTAATATTATTTCATATATATAAGCTCCTTTATAGCCTGATCCAGCCTCGCCATTTGAAGGTATGCCTGAAAAACTTCTACCACCAACATATTTTATAAAATAATTAACAGCTAGAGTAGCCGGGGTTTGAGTAGTATTTTGTATTTGAAAGTCAGCGGTTTTGTCATCAGGATCAGAAGCAGTTATTGCATAATACTCTCCACTGCTGCTAAGATTTGGATTTGGTGAATTTATTTCTTTATAACCACCTCTATATCTATTTACTTTTTCTATTGTGTATTCAATACCATTAAGTCTGTCAGTATTAGAGTCTATACTACTACTATCTGTGGTTGCGTTAAAAACAGTTATAGGGTCAAATCCATTGGTTACAAAAGAAAATCTACCAGCAGTAAGAAGTATCAAGGCTCCCGTGGCGCCAGAACCAGGTTTTTCTTGGGCTCTAGCGTTTAATTTCATTTCGTAACCAGAACCAACATTACCAGGAAAAACTGTAGGTATTGGACTAGATTCACTAGAATTTTGTAAAATTAATGGGTTTGTTTGATTTACAATTTCAGCTCCAACTCTATTACTACCACCCCAATTAGGACTAATTCTATATATAATAGGTGTAATGTTATCTAATTGAACGGCTCTAATATTTACATTTATAGATGGATAAGTGTCAGTTGATATTTCTAAAGTAACATCGTATCTTCTTGAAGTATCTGACCCATTTAAAAAAGTATATCTTTTTGCAGCTATAAATCTAAAAGTTGGCCCAGTGCTTGGTGCCACTGGAGCGGTTACTTGTTCTATACTTATAGGCCAATCAGATGGTAAAACTACTGTCGGGCTGCTAGTAGCAGATCCAGTTCCAAAGATTGTTATTTCTTTTATTACAACAGTTGTTGACAAAGCAGTTGTTCCACCTTGTAAACCACCTGATGAATTTACTACTTTAAAAGTATTACTTATTGATTGGCCAACAGCTGTACTTTCAAACCAATTGTTTATATTAACACTAGATAAACCAAAAGGAGCATCTGTAGTTCCTGACCCATCACTTAGTATAGAATTGTTTAGTTCACTAATAATACCAGTAGTAGAAGTTTCATAATATATATCTATGTTAGATTTGAAAGGCCCTGTTTCAAACACCATTAGTTTATCTGCAAACAAATAAGTTGAATCTTCTTGATTAGTAGAAGTTAAACCCATTCGTTTTTGAGTATTTATAGTAGCTATTAAAGGATTTTTATTGTTTCTTAAAAAGAAAGGATCTACTTCACCTTCAACTCCTGGATATATAAAAGTTGGATTAGCATATTGAAAATGGCTAGTGCTTGTGCCTGGAAGATAATGTAAATTAATGTTTTTAAAACTTGTCCATTCACCAAGCTCGCTAAAAGGTCTAACTGTAGTTACTTCTTGTTTTAATGGAGACAAATTTTGTTGACCTATAGTTATATTAACACTGGTTCCAACATCTTGTATTTGAGTTTGTTTAACTCTATTATATAAAACAACACTAGATCCATATATATTATCTGTAGGACCAACTTCTTTTAAGTCTCTTGGTATTTTATTTATATTATCATTAAACAAAGCTATACTAGCGACAGAAGAAGTGTTTGAATAACTTAATTTTACGTTATTTTTAGTATAAATAATATTGCCGCTTAAAGCGCCTGGAACATAAACATTGTAATAATCTTGTTCTTGTTGTTTAACTACTATTTTATAAGTATACCAACCTAAAGGATTTTCACCTTCTTTCCATAAGCCGTTATAAGGCAAAGAAGATGGAAGTTCTGATGGTATTTGACTATTAAAAACAACTTTTAAAGACTTACCTGGCCAACCAAGTGGATTTAAACCGCCGTTAGTATAAGAATTAAAAATTGTAGAGTTTTTTGTAATTAAATCTAAATCATTAATTATAACATTTGAAGCTCTTCCATATCTATCTTGAAGCACAATTCCAACTTGGTAAGATCTGTTTTGTTTTAAAGTATTGTTTAAAAACTCTTTATTAGTAGTGCTGTTAGTTAATTCTCCTTTGTTTACAGTTTCCAAATTGTAATCTAAATTTAGTGGAGTAGCATTATTTTGAAGAAAGTTTCCATAAACAACTCTATTACCAACTACCTCTTGAGTTTGAGCTCTCATAGGAACTATATCACTAACCCTTGTAACTTCTTCGTCAGTTAAAACTTTTATAGGCTTTTCAGAGCTATAGTTGTATATGTATGTGGAATTTAAAGATGTTACAATATACTCAGCATCAATACCTAATGGGTTAGGTATACTAACTACATCTCCAACTTTATAACCTTCTCCAGTTTTATTAACAGTGGCAGAAGTTGATATACCAGCTCCATCTACAACAAGATCAACTGTTAATCCTGATCCACTACCACCTGTGGTAGTTTTATTTAGCAATGTTCCAGTTGTGTAATTATCTCCAGCAGTTTTTAAAGACATTAAAGAAGGACCACCGCTAATATCTGAAACTTTAACATCTGCTATTACTTTAACATTTAAATCATCTGAAGCTTTATAAAGTAATTGTATTTCATTTACTTTTAATTTATCAGCAAGCTCGTTGCTTTTGTAAGGTAAATTAATAACTAACCCAGCTGTAGTTATTTGATTTTCCATAAATTCAACTATACTAGAAGCTTTAGTTTTTTCATCATCACCTTCTAAAAAATAACCATATTGTTTAGGTACAAAAGCGTGTTGAGTAAAAGGAGCAGTTAAAGAATACTCATTATCATCGTATTTAAATCTATAACTAAATCTAACAAATTTATCTTCTAATAGTTTTTTATCTCCAGCAAAGTTAGAATTATAGTCAGGATTTTCTAATGAAAATAAAAACACAACATTATTATCCCAACCTAAGTCTCCCGGTATATCATTTATTGGCACGGCTGGGCCAGTTTTATTTGATTTAAGAAAAACTTTAGCGTCACCAGGCGATGAAGTAATATCTATATTTTGTACATAAGCAAAAGAACTGTTAGGATCAGATGAACTTATAACTTTAATAGGGTAAGAGGGAGGACCGCTACCTAAATAAGTAGCTATAGTACTATAAGATTCATTTGGTGGATTAGAGGCTGAATTTTGATTAAATATTAAAAAATCTTGAGTTCCTACATTTGTTATGTAAGCACCTGGCGCACCCCAAAAAGAAGGTAGCCATTCATCGGATTCGTTTAATAATGTAGACTCTAAAGTTCCTGTTGTATTTTTTAAAAAAGATATAGGCTCAAATGGAGCATATTTAGCAACGGAAATATGGTCTTCATTAGTGTAGTAAGTTAAAGGATTTGTAATTGCTCTTTCTACATTTATTTTTCTAGGCTGGTTTCTATTGTCAGTAAAAAACAATAAATCTTCAATAATGTTTATACCTGATATAGGGTGTGTTTTAGAAAAGTTTAAAAAAGTTCCAGATACTAATATATCAAATTTAATATTTGATTGCTCTATAGCTGAAGAATCAGCTACATTAGGTAGTTGACAGTAAGCTATATAATTACCTGCACCATTTCTTACAAAATCAACGTATGGGTTTAAACCTGCGTTAGTAGCGCTTAACTTAGAAAGATTACCTAAGCTATCTGCAGAAGCATCTGTGAAGTTAGTTAAAAAGAAAAATATTCTATTATTAACTGTATCTGTGTATTGGCCTATTATTTCAATGTTGTAGTCTGTTAAGCCAAAATTAGTTAATAGCTTATTACCTCTAATATTCTCTAAAGAACCAACACTAGCATTTTCAGAAGCACTAACACTAGCATTTTGAGCATCTCTGTATTCGCCTTGTGGTAATATTCTAGCCTCTGTATCTTTGTTCATACGAGACTTTAGAAAAGTATTTTTAATTTCTGGCATAATTAATGTTTAATCCATTTAGATTTACCACGCATTATTTGAGTGAATTCGTTTAATTTTATATTAGATAATCTTATTTTAGCATTTCTAAGTGCGCTAGATCTATCTTTTTTAAATCGGTTTATAATATATTCAGGAATATTAGCTCTACCAGATAATATTGAATAAGCTATATGCATATACATTGCTTGTTCTGCCATTTTAGGCACTTTAGTATCTGCATCTATTGCTAAGCCATCTGATATATATTCTAGTATTATTAATTTATTTGCTAAATCACTAGAAAAATTAAAAGATCCTGTTCTCTCGTTTATAGTAAACCAACCATTTTTTTGTGAAACTTCAGGTTCTAGACCATATCTTTGTCCATAAGCTAGCTTATCCCAACCCCAGTTGTACACATTAGCTGTTTCAAATATTTCATTAGTTATCTCACCTGTTAAATTTAGCGAGTTGTTATTAGCCCATTTAGTTTCAGTTTGTGATTGTTCAGCTAAGTTATTGCCTCCTTCAGAGTTTTGAGTTGGTACACCAGTTGTATCTTGCAGCGGTAAGTCAGTTGGGTTAGAAGTTAATGTAGTTGGATATATTATATGCTTAACTCCAGCCGCATCAACCCAAGATAGGTTAACATAATTAACATAGTCTTGAGGTATTATTAAAGAAAGACTAGGTGGTATAGTTAATTCTTGAGACTTCATGCTTCTTAGTGTATCGTAACTAAATTCTTGTAAACCTCTTTTAGCATGAAACATTATATCAGTTCTTTTTGCATTTGGTATTAATTTACCAACACCAATGTATGCTACAATAAAGTTATTTATAATATCATTTAAACTTATATACTCGTAATTGCCATGGTTGCTATCTATAGCTGCTTGATTTAGCTGTACTACTACGGTGGCTAGATTAGCTGGCGCGACAGCAAAAGTTATAACATTACCTACAAATGTAAATGCACCTGGCACTGCGTTGTTTACTTTTACTGTAAAATTAGTAGCAGTAAGTTCAGTATTAAAAGTGCATGTAAATACTGTATTAACACCATCACCTATAAAAGCTTGTTGACCAGAATAATATTGCGCATTTGTTTCAGTTAATAGTCCCATGTATTAAGATTTTTCATTAATTTTGTCTTGTTGTAATTCACTTTGAGCTACTTGAATTATTTGAGGGTCTCTTATAACTATTCCAGCGTATAATAATATGTTTAATATAAGTTCTGTTTGTTCAGATGTTTGTAATCCAAAATCTATATATCCTTGTTGTGATCCTGAAAACAAGTTAGCAGCTGTAAGTGTAATTTGTAGATCACCACTAGCGCCAGCCATTTGAGCTTGTGGAACTGTTAGCACATCATTAACACTATATCCTGACCCTTGAGTAGTTATTGTAGCTGAAGAAACGCCAGTAGCGGTAGCTGCTATACTTAGTATCGCGCCAGATCCACCGGTTGGTGAAACTGTAGTAGTTAAACCAGTGTAAGAAGTAGAAGTAAAACCTGTTGGGTTTTGCGTTATAGAACCTGTTATATCGCCTATATTAATAGCTGTAGCTACGTAAGGGTAGTTAGTAAACACATATTGCCCTAAACTACCTATATTATATCCCCATCTAATGTCTGTAGGCTTTTTAACATACTGCATTTTAATATGATCTACATTAACTATATCTGTAGGATAAACTATACATTTGTTATCTTCGTATAAATATACGGGAAAATTCTTTGTTGGAGTTGTTAGTGGAGATTTTCTTATATTGTAAAACTCAGATCTACCTAATCTTTGCATTTCAGGGTAGGTGTTAGAACTTGGTTCATAGGTAATTGAACCTAGCTTGTACAGCTCAGAAGGAACTGTAAATATATTAGATGTTGGATTTGTAACGCCTATAGCTTTTTCAGCTACAGTTTGATCGTTTTCAGTTTTAAATTCTGCAATTTTTTCATCAGTTAAAGCAACTCTATCAGCATAGTCCATATCTGTTTGAGGAGTACGAACCTGTTGGTTTAAATCCTCAAAGCATTTTTCAAAGAGTTCTCTTTGAACTTGAGTACCTATTTTATTAAATTCATCAGGAGTCATATAGCCCCTTTGTTCTTTGTTTAAAATAAGTAATACAGTTTTATATACAGTATCTACGCTTATTGCCATTTTTAATATTTTAAAAAGAGAGGTTACTTGTGTAACCCCTCATATTTATAGTCACTTGTTATTTAAACTTTTTCTCTATTGATTTGTAAACTTCAACACCTTCATCAGTTTTAAACCACGCAGCTAAAGCTGAGTATGGATTTTCGTCAAAAGGAACGTTCATTAATTTTCTACCATTACTAGCCCAAGTAAAAGTTCTTTGATCTTGCGCTAAACTTACAATACCAGCTTCAACAGCTCGTATACCAAAGTTTCTAAGTTCAACGTTTTCATCATTAACTAATTCTAAGAATAATTCTGGATTACCCTTAGCAAATAGTAGTAAATCTCTTTTAAGTTCTTTAGAACTCATTTTAGATACTCCTGAACCTAATTCAACTCTTAATATAGCTTCAGCTTTGTCTATATCCATGTCAATTGCCATGGCCATTGCTTGAACTTGTAATTCTAAGTTGTCTAGTTCATTACTTGCTTCAATTACTTCATCTCTTTCAGCATATATCTTGTTTCTATTAGGATGATATAATGATAAAAGTTTTTGTAAAGCTTGTTTTTCTCTAGGAACCATTAAGACGCCATTTTCAAAAACAATATGACCTAAAGTTGCTGTACCTTTCTGCTCGTCCATAAATGGGCTTTTCATATTGGTAGCATATCTAAGCTCTCTATTGTATTGCTTTTCTTCATCAAACCACATTAAAGGTTTTCTTGAAGAGTGTTTAGAATTTATTCTAGTTGTCAAAGGTGATTGACCATGAAGTAAATGGTAGTATCTATCTTTTATTTCCCAAGTATCTTTTTTTACTTGAGGTTTTTTGTTTGTTTTTTCCATAATATAATATAATATAATAATTAAAAAAGACCCCGCCGAAGCGGGATCTTGTTATTGTTTGCTCTTACATAACAGAAGGGTATATTATACCCTTTGCACCATCTAAAATTGTTGGCGCATTTATGCTTGGGCCAGAGGCTCCGTACATAGCTCCCACAACTGGTAACCATGAGTCAAATAATGACTTATCACTTGGTATAGAGCTAGCTGTAGATGTATAGGTTATCATTGTGCTCCCTACATATACCACCCCATTCAAAACTGATAATTTTTCTGAAACAATAAGCTTAGGTAGCCCAGCAGTTTCAGAATTTGCTCCTTGTTCGATTACTTTTATTAATCCCATTTTATTTATCTTTTAAATGTTAATAATTATATAGTTGACTTGAATAACACGAAGTTATTAGCCGCTTGTGTAACTAAACATCTTTCAGATAAGAAATTCACAGTCATTGCATCTAAATCAGAAGTGTAAGCACCTCCAACAGATCCAGTAACCCATGACTTCATTCTACGATCATCAGCTTCAGAAGCTCTATATCTTACGTGTAAGAAAGGTCTTCTAATGTTAGATCCTAAACTTTGATCATAAACAGTTGATGTTCCAGCAGGAATCATTACACCATCGATGTCTCCGATTAATCCTCTTGTTGAAAAGTCATTTAGATATTTCCAGTCAGTCTTATAAAAATCATAAGAACCTCTTCTAAATCCTGAAAATCCAAAATTCATTGCCATTTCAGCTTCGTTGTCAAAAAGACCGTAAGAAGCAGCAGAAGTAGAACTATAACCTCCACCAGCTTGAGCAGCAATCATATCATCAAAATCAAGAGCAGTAGCTCTAGATAAGAATAACATGTTTTCTTCAATAGCACCTTGAGTATCTAATTGTTTTAGGATAGTATCAAAATCACCTAATGCACCAGCTCCAGGAGCAGCAGCGCCAGCGAAATCGTTATAAACGTTTCCTCTAGACTCTATAGCAGCAAACAAACCTTCAGAACCATTGTTAGCTACAATGCCATTACCTGGATTAACAACACCAGCAGCACCGTTAAGTTCAGATTCAACCATAGACATTTCTAAGTAATCTTCAAATCTTAATCTTGTTTCAGATTCAGACTTTAAATACCATAAGTATCCACTTGTTCCATCTTCAGTAGCAACTTCTACCCAACCAATTTGAGCTGTATCAGAACCTGATACTTGAAACTTATCTCTTAATATAATTGGCTTATTAGAAAACTCTGTTAAAGTTGGCTCAATACTATCCATGTTTTGATAGTCTCCAACAGTACCACCAGAACCTTTAGCAAATTCAGAACCGTATACAAACGTCTTAACAAGTGTACCAGCAGCTCCTAATCCAAGAGCGTTAGCAACTTGGTAAGTTTCAAAAGTGACAGTAGCAGTTGTAGCTGTAGCAACAACAACATTACTAACTCTAGCTTTAACAGTAGTTAATCCATTAGATATCACTATTGTATTACCTATTTTAATAGCGCAAGTTTTTCCAGTTTCAACTGGAACTGTCATAGATAATCCTAAAGCAATTAATACACAGTCTTCATAAGAAACGTGTAATCTATTTTGTTCAGACCAAATTACTTGATCAGATGTCATAGGCATTTCAGCGCCTACCATTCTCAAGAAACCACCTAAAGTTCGGTTTCCGTATCTTTCTACTTCTGCTTCGTAAAGCTCAGGTAGATATTGTTGTGCAAAAGTTCCACCACCAGCAGCACTGTCAAAGCTCAAGTAATTAGACGCTAACGTCATTTGAGTTTGATGTGGCAAGAGTGACGGAGGAAAAGCTCCACTAGGAGCATTGTTTTGAAAACTCATGTTTTATCTTTTTATTTGTTTTTATTTATTCTTAATTTTAACTTTGAACTATCCACACCACTAATTGCTTTTACTTTCATTCCTCCAATAAAAACATCTCCCGTAGACGTTGGTCTAAGTTCATTGTTTAAATTTTTAGATTTAGCCATTACATCTTTAACAGCATCGGCCTTGCCTTGCTCATAAAAATGATTAGCGATAGTATCAGCGTTTTGTGCTGCAAAAATAGCTTTGTGATAACCTTTATAGTCTTTAACTTCCCCTTTATTATCTAAGAACTTCCCGATTAGGTTCGTAAGATCAGATTGATTACTAGCAACAGAGTCTATATCATTAACACCGTATCTAAATTTCTTTTCATTTAAATTAAACTCAAAACCTTTGAACTCGTTATTAAAGAAATTTTTAGTAGTTGATTTAAACCTGTCATGTTGCTGTTTAACCATTTTTTGTTCTTCGTTGTGTCTATTGAAAAAGTCCATAGCTTTTTGTTGTTCCTGAGTAACGCCCGGTCTCAACTTGATCTCGTCGTAATATTTACTCTTGGTTTCTTCCAAAAAGTTAGTGGCTTTGGCAATTTCTTCTTTGTAAGCAAGTTTTTTCTTTCTTATATCTCGCTCTTCATCCAAATCTTCGTCATAATGAAAGTTATCTTCTATTAAGAAATTAACTTCATCTGTATCAAGATGTGGTTTAGTCTGTTTGTAATACTCTTTTAATAAAGTATTTTTATCTACATTTGAGTAATCAGCGTTTAATCTAACATAATCCTCAACTGTTCCACCTGTATCTTCCATAAAGCTTACCAGTTTTTCTATGTTTTCTGGTAGTTTTATTTCTGGTTGTCTTTCAACAACGTCTTCTACTATAGGCGCTTTTACTTCTTCAGCAACTTCTTCTTCTGTAATTTCAGATATAGGAGATGTAGTTTCTTCTTTTGTTTCTACTACTTCTTCTTTAGCTTCTACTTTTTCTTCTTTAATTACAGGTTCTTCTTTAATAGTTACTTTATCTACAGGTTTTTCTTCTTCTTTAACCTTTTCTTTTTTAGATAAATTTATTTTAGCTGTTGTTGCTTTTTTATTAGTAAGTTTTTTTACTTTAGGTTTCTTAACCTTAAACTCACCTTGTTCTAATTCCCCTTTGGGGTTTTCTTTTATTTCTTCTGACATAATATAATATAATAGTTAATATAAAATTATTTAGGGCCAAACTGCTCTAAACCAAAACCGCCCATAGTATCATTACCTGCGGATTCAAAGTTTTTAGGTAATAAATCATTTTTTCTTTGATCTATAAGCTCAGACTGCTGTGTAGCTTGCATTTCTGTTCTTTGATCTTTTCTATCTTCTTTAAAAGCTTCATCTTGCTGCTTAGCTCTTGATTGAGCTTGAGTTAGCTGCATGTTGTAGTTAAACTCTAATTCCATTAATTGTTGTTTGATCTGAGCTTCTCTTTCCATTTTCTGTATAGCAAATTGAGATTTAGCTTGTTCGTAGTTAATGTTTTGTTCAGATATAACTTGTTGCTTTTGAGCTTCTGCTAAAGATATTTGTTCAGCTGCTTGAGCATTCGCCTGAGCTTGTGCCTGCATGTTCTGCTGTTGTATTTGCTGATCTTTAACTTGTTTTTCTTTTCTTCTTTTCTTAAGCATTTGATTAGCTAACTTTAAATTGTTAACTTGTCTAATATCAATTGCATCTTCAAGATCTATTTGGCCACCTTTTAAAGCTATTTGTATATTCTGCTCTAACACTTGCTTTTCTTCTTCATCAGGTTCTAGCTCTAAGAAAATACCAAAGTCATGCATATTAACTTTAGATAACTCTTGTAATGTAGCTACATTATATCTGGATATACTAGAAGCTAATGTTTGCATAGTTAATGGAAACATTAAAGCATCAGCTATTCTTAATGATATGTTTTCACAAGTTCTAAGAGTTAAGTATAAGCTAGCTTGTAATATATGTCTAGTTGCTACATTTGAATTAGCAGCAGCTAACTTTTGTAAACCAACTAATGATTGCTTGTCTGGCAATGTACCATCTCTAGCTTCATTAAGTCCCGTCACGTCTCTAATCATTTTTAAGTAATACTCATAAG
>Ga0233412_10000427_pt1 | contig 24653 bp, 16 predicted proteins | sample Na_anoxic_4_MG_FD_180667 | JGI IMG/M metagenome (GOLD analysis project Ga0233412, IMG submission 180667) | Seawater microbial communities from Saanich Inlet, British Columbia, Canada - Na_anoxic_4_MG | ecosystem: Environmental > Aquatic > Marine > Inlet | place: Canada: British Columbia...
CCGCTAGCTTCCAAGAAGCCTCTGATTTTGCATCAAGGTACGCTTGCCCCTGTTCTAATTGCTCAATTAATAAAGCGGCATCATCAAGCTCTACACCCTTTTTATTACTTAGTAAAGCTTTTACAGCCGCTTTACGTTTAGTTAATGTAGGCTGATTCCACGCATTAACCGCTTCGGTTATTAAAGCTACTTGATTTCTACTAACTAAATTTATTGCTTGAATTCCAGCAATAGCTTTACTGTTTTTAATAGTGCCGCGCTCTGCTTGTCTTTCTAATTCAACTTTATAGTTTTCATCTAAAACTTCGCCGCGTAATTCTTGGTTTTGTTCGAAAGCTTTTGCAATATCTGATTCAGGATTTCTAACGCCTTCAACAAAAAGCTCAAGACCTAGCTCCCCTGACATTTCTTTAGCTAAAGATTCTTTTCTACCGCGAATAGGATTTCCATCTGTTTCAGTAATAAAGTTTGCAAATTCAGTATCATCTATTTTTGCAGGATCAACCCTTCTAACTATTTGATTACCAGATGTTTTGCCAAGTTCTTTTGTTTTTTCGCGGTCAATATTTTTACCAACCCACTCAGGATAAGGGATAAAATTAGGCTCAAATACCTCTACTTTAATTGTTTTGCCCCCTAGATTTATTTCTTCAAATTGACCCGTGTATCTACCGCCAACAGATTTTTCAATAGCAATCGGCATGCCGCCCAAAACCTCTTTGCCGTTATCTTTACCCATTAGCCACGTTGTAGTGGCATTTTCAATAATAGCTTTTTTATTGCGGATTGTCCAGTTTCTAAGTTCGTTATCTTTTTTGCCACCCATGGCTTTTTTAAGATCAATATCTATTTGCTTAGATATATCTTGAACGAATTCCTCCATAATTGGCGTAACACTAATATTTTTAGAAACAGCTGTTCCTAATTTATTTTTAAGCGTTCTAACCGTCTGTAATACCTTTTCTTTGGCTTTGTCTAATAAAGTATTATCAAATACATTAGCGTCTTTAATTTTAGTATATTTAGCCTCCTCTGCTGTTTCTTCTGCTATCCTAGTTTCTTTTTCTTCTAAAGTAACCTCATCAGCTGCTAATTCAGCTACAGCACCTACTTCGCCAGCCGCGGTATCTATTCTTGCAGCTCCGGTTTCAACTTGACCAACAAACTTTTTAGCCTCGTCTTTTACCGCTTTATCTACGATATTAACCTTACCTAATAAATATCCAAATAAATTGTTTTTAGATGGATCAAAATTAGTTAATACACGCATTGCAATATTACCGCGTATACTTTCAAGATCTAAATTTTCTGTTGGTATACCAGCTAATGTAGCTCTTTTTCTAATTTCACCATCTAGAAGATTAGTTTCTTGTATAAGATTGTATACTTCGCCAACATCTGCCGACGTTTGAAATTCTTCTTTACTTGTATACTTACTTGTGCCGTCAGGGTTTTGGGTATATTTATTAAGTATAACATCTAAACTTCCTTTTGGTGCTTGACTAAGTTTTCGGGTAGTCTTAGCAGGAACAAAAGCTCCTCCTTCTACTAAAGTTCCTTTGGCGCCCTCGGCAATTGTTTTGCGCATGCTGGCGCTCCATTTTCCAGTTTCAAAGCTTTCTTTATAATCTTTTACAAACTGAATAACATCTTGCCCATTATTAAATTTTATAGGGGCGCCAATGTATTTTGAAAATAATGTTTCAAAAAACTTTTTAATACGTTCAACAAAGGATCTACTACTTTCAACGTCTTCAACAATAATATCTTCATACACTAAAGCTTCTGAAAACAAAGTAAGGGCCTCTTCCCAGGCCTCATTTTCTTTAATTTTACCTTCTTTAACGTCTTGCAGATATAGGTCTAATCTTCTTTTAAATTGAGTATTAGCTAATTCTGTTTTGCCAAAAACATTTTCCAGCTCTTGAGTTAATGCTTTTCCTAAATTAGCTTGTGCTTGAGGGTTGTTTTTAACAGTATTATAAAGTACAGCATGTAAAAATTCGTGGTCAGCGGTTGCTACATATCCATATCGACGCGCTTTGCCTTTATTTATAATTATTTCTTGTGCCCCTGTTTCAGAATTTTGAATTATTGTGCCAAAATTTCCTTTTACATTTTCAATAAAACCTTCATCTTTCTTTTTTTGAGCGGCATAAGCGTCAATTTCTTGATTGTTATTTAAAGAAACATAAGTAGTATTTTTTATACCCGTAGCTTCAATTGCTGACGCTAATAGTTGATCTCTTTCTACAAATTTTATAATATCCGCTTTTTCCTTTTGCAAAGCCAAATACTCCTCTTTATAGCCCTTTACCAAATCCCGCTTAGCGGCGTCATCAAGTGTTTTATTATTGTAAATTTCGCGCATTGCCGCCAATTCGTCGGCCGCTAATTTATCAATCTCAATTAACTTAGCTTTTTCAGCCTCTGTTAAAAGATCTGCTCTAGCTAAACTATTTTTTATAGAGTTATTGCTATCTTCAGTAATTTTTATTTGAGCTTTTACTAATTCGTCTTTTGCAAAATTATCAAGATTTTTATTTTCTTCTAATTCCTTGCTAATTTTACGCAATTGCTCAGCATTGTTAATTAATTTTGTTTGTAAATTATCTGAAGCAAATGGGCGTAATAATCTAGCTCCCACCGCGGGGGCTTTAAATATAACGCCAGACATAAATGCACCTGAAGCTACCGCATTAGGAACGCCGTCCCATATATGCTTGGTTTTATCATTGAGCATGTATATATCTGTGATATTCTCAGTAAGCGTTGCTACCCCTTCTCCTCCAGCTTCGCCAAGCGTTGTAACAAAGTATTGCCCTTTAAGAATATTATTTTGAATATATTCATTAGCCGCTTTTAATGCATCTGGTTTTGATTTAAGTATATTTGAAATACCTTTTAGTTGCCCAAACGTTATTTTTTCAGTAAGATATTCTGCTGATCCAACGATTAATGGCGCTGAAAATATTTGCCAAGGCTTGTATTCCTCTCCATATAAAAAGGAATTTTCAATCATTTGGTCGTATTTATTACCCGCAGCAGATGCCCCTAATATTGGCAAAGCAACCTCAGGAGCGGCTATCATTAAGGCTGCGTTTGGAAGCTGATTAAAAGTAACCTCCCCAGCCCACATCCCAAAATCGGAAAGACTTTTAATATCAGTAACATCAATAGGCTCTGCAATGTTGCTTCTAATATTCTTAGAAAGATCAATAGCTGCATCACTAATAACTTGCGCCCCGCCTAACCCGCTAGGAGCTGCTGTAGCCATTGCTTTATATCTTATACTTGATATAGTAGGGTCATCACCTGTTATAGCAGAATCTAAACTAACATATAGCCATTCTGGTATTTTTAACGCCCCTCCTACTATGTTTGCTACAGTGCCAGTTAAATTTCCCATTAAAACAGTTGGGCCAGCATAAGATCTTTTTACTGCATCTAATATTAATTCATTATCCCCTGTTTTTTCTGATAATTCAATTTGTTCATTATAAAGTTCTTTTGCCTTATCAGCTAAATAAACAGTATTATTATAAATTTCTTCATAATCTTTTACAATGTTGGCTATCGTTTCTGGATTTTTCTCTCCATAAGCTTTATATTGTAAATCACTTAATGCGGCAGTATTAGCTTTAATTTCAAGGTCTAATTCATTTGCTGTTTGAGCTTTACCGACTAATTGTTTAGCTTCCCAATCGCCAATAATTTTAGCAGCCTTTTCTTGCTGCTCTAAAAACCTAGAAACGCTTTTTCCATCAAATAGGCTTGTATTTTCTTGTGCCCATTCAGCTATATTGTCTTTGTGTGCTGATTTTTTCTTGTCTTTTACGTAAAGCTCTTTAGCTTTTTGTAAATCATTATTTGCTTTTTTTAGATATTCTTCGTATTCTTCCGGAATATCTTTTGTCGTAACAGATTGCCCCTGCTGATTTATATATAAAATTTTATCAGGAAGTTGTTCCGAAGGCACAAACATTTGCTCTGCCTGTTGCTCGATTTCTAAAAGTTGATCTTCATTTGGCTTTAAAAAATCTAATTTCTTTTGTACTTTTTGAGCCTCATTAACTTTTAAACTTGTTTTAATAACAACTTCGTCAAGTTTTTGGTCGTTATATACTTTTTCTGGCCTTTTATTTGCGGGAAACTGATTTATATATGCTTTAATAAGAGCTTCGTCTGTTATATTGTCTTTTACTTTAAAAGCTTTTTTATAACCAACTTTTCCTTCAAAATCATATATATCTCTAGACAGTGTTCCGGTAAATTTTATATCTAAATTTCTTAAGCTTTTTAAAAGCTCTGGTTCAGAAAATTCACTGCCATCGGCATATACATAAGATACTTTAGGCTTTGCTAATTCCGATAAACCAGGATCCAACGTAAAGTCCCCAGCGGCTGCTTGATTTTTTGACCCCGCATCCGCAGCCTCCTTTACAGGGTCTTCTTCCTTTCCCGCTTCTTCTATCAATGTTGCGTTAGGATAGACAGATAAAAAATCGCTTACTTCTTCTTCAAGAATATTGTATATTTCGCCTGTTGAAATTTTGTATCTTGGCATAATTTAATTTCTGTGTTTATAATTTTTATTATTCTTTGCGCTTTTGAAACTCCCAGGCCTTTTCTGCTTGTTCCTTGGATGCTGTTGAGTCATTAGCCATATAATCTGTAATGAACTGCCTTTTGGTTATCTCCCCGGCTGACGCCACGCCAACAACGCCACTAAATGCTCTTCTAATTTTTTCTCCTTCGTCGTCCCCGCTAAGATACCCAGATTCATCTAAAAGTTTTCTATAAAACCGAGCTCTTCCTCCCTTTGTATTCATATTGTATACTATATCATCGCCTTCTTCTTCTCCAAGATCTTCCGCGGATATAGTCATTGTGCCTTTCTTTTCATCCCACTTAGGAGCCAGTCCTGTAAATTCTTCAAATTTTGTAACCGGGTCTTGTTTGAATTCTTCATAATATGATTTTGCTTTTTCTTCGGGAGTTGCTTTTGGAAGATTTGTAGTAGTAGTTGCAGTGGATGGTGCTCTTGTAAAATCTTCTTCAGCCTCGGGCACATAGGCATACTTAGTTTGCATATAAGCGGCGGCGGCGGCGGCATAAAAGCTTCTCTGCTCGTCGTTCATTTGGCCTTGATTATCTAAATTAAAAGAATCATTTTCTATTTTCTTTTTTATATCACTGCCATTTTTATCCTTATATGTTACTTCTTGGCCTACAATTGTACCTGCCATATAATGTCTAAATGCAGATAGCCTACCATAATCATCTTGCTCCTGATTAACAGCAGTAGAAACGGCGCTGGCTAATGCCGTGTTATAACGCTCCATATCATATACCGGAGTTTTATAAGTCCTTTTGCTGCCGTCCGGTAGCCTTTTTACCGTGTAATTAAATTTAGGTATTTTTTCGCCATTTGTCCCAGCTTCGTATACCCGATATTCTTCGCTAGGAACAAATCCGCCTTTTCCGGTCACAATAGTAGGGCTGGTACCAAGAGTTAAGGCTTCGTCAATTCTTACCGTTAGATTAGATACTTTTTTCATATCCCTAGGGTCACCATTTCTGGTTATATTCCATTCAACCGCCGGCTCTCCTTTTGGGTAAAAAATTAATATATTTTCTCCTAAAGAATTTATCTTTTTTTCAAATGGCCTTTCAACTGGGGTTATGTCTCCAAGTATATTAGCCGCCTTAATAGCAGCAGAATTTCTCTGATCTAAATTATCAATTTGCCCGGCTGTACGTGTTAGAAATCCAGACGACGCTTCTGTTGATATTTGCTTTATTGTTGAGTCTACACCCGTATAATCTGTTATAGCCTGCTGATTACCTTGAATTAGGGTTTGATATTCGGTAATCATCTGTTTTTTCTTTTCTAAATCGTCTGCATTTCTAACAGCCATGGAATCTATAGCGTTCTTAAGATAAAATTCGCGGCTTAATCCATCTCTATGCTGTTCTACTAGTGTATCGCCAAAATCCCCAAGCACCTGCTTATTTTCTTGCATAAAAGACTCCAGCTCAGCGGCGGATTTAGCTCCCGCCACCAATAAATTATTAGCATCTACTAAATATTGTTTAGCTAATTCTTCTTGCTTTTTTTGTCTTTCTAAAAACGCGCTAGTAATTGAAGAAGCAAACGACTGGAAACCAGCGGCTATTATCGCAGCGCTCTTGTCATCTACAGCAGTTATTGGATTTTCATATGCTCCCATATATTGTATTTTTTATTTTTAACCGAATGCTCCTCCTTGAATTCCAGCGCCAATAGCCCCGCCAATACCGCTAAGCGCTCCTGACCAAGCTGCCGCAGATTGCTGTTGAGCAGCCATTTGCTGCTGTTGAGCACCAGATAATTGTGCGGATATTCTGTTTAATTTTTGCATTTCGCGATCTTCTTGAGCTTGGAATACAAATTGTTTACCAGCAGCTTCGGCTTGTTGGATTCTTTGCTTTTCAGCCATTTGCATTTGATCCTTTTTAAACTCCCCTTCTGCTTTTAATTTTTCATTAGCAGCCTCTTGTTGCTCAATATTTGCGGCAACATTTTGTTTACTTTTCAAAGCAGCTTGGGCTAAAGCGGTTGCTCCGCCGGCGCTTGCTCCTGTTGATCTAATTGTATCAAGCGTATTTGCTAATGCTATATCCGCTTCTTCTGACTGTATTTTAGCAGCTTGAGTTGCAACACCTATGTCTTTATAAGGATTTGTTATCATTGAACTTAAATCCTTTACTCCTTCGTATGGATTAATAACTGCCTGGCGACTTTCTTCTGCTCTTCTAAGTTCACCCTCTAATCTAGCAGCCCTAGCTGCGGCCGCGCGAGCGGCTTTTTTAGCAGCGCCTCCGCCAAAAAGACCACCCACTAAACTTATGCCAGCGCTAAGGCCAACGGCGGCTAAAGGGCCAAATGCTTTTTGCAGCCCAGGTATATCAGGTCCGAATAAAAATTCGTGTAATATTCTTAAAAATTCTTCCATAATTCTAATATGATGATTCCACGTAATTGGATGAAACGGCAAATAATTCTTTTAATCCACCGTCATTAGTTTGACCGTCCGTTACAGCTGTTACGGTTAAAAAATATCCCTTTATACCAGATATATTTCTACCAGCTAAAACCTCTCCAGATCTGTTATTAGAAGAGTTTATAATTACAGCCGAGTATTTATTTTCTTTTCTATTAAAACCAGCATGCTGACGCGGATAACCAGGATTGGCATTACCAAAAACAGAAAGATAGTCAGCCCTTTCAACAGCCTGACCATCTGCTGGATTTATTATATATTCGCCACCATAATAGCTATGTACCATAGACCCAACATCTTGATACATAGAGTAAGAGCCATTTACTTGGTCCTCGCCGGTGTCATCTGATATAATTGAAGAAATTTTCCATCCATTGCTACCTTCATAGTTTATTGTTTTAAATACTTTTGAAGCACTAATTTGAGGATTAAAAACAAAGGTTATAGTCGCATCAGTTGTAGCTCCTTCATTAGGATATGCATTTTCATAAAAAGTACAGCGGTTTACATTTTCGCTGTAATGTTGCCATATAACATTTGATTTTGATGGTCTAGTTTTTGTAGAATAAAATTTATTTCTAATACTAAACATTTGGTCAGGTTTAAAAGTAAAGAAGCTTACCCAACCTTTAACATCTTCATCAAATGACAATGTATTATACGTTACAGTTGGCGATATTAATGACCGCTGCGTTGATATAACATATTGATTATTATGAACGTCAAAGGCTCCTAATATTCTACCTTTAAACCCTGGCTCGTCAATTGAAGAAAATTCATCTCTAAAATAATCTCTCATTCCATACCTAGATATTTCTTCAATGCCATCCATCGAAAGCCTTAAAACAGCATTACGCCGTTTGTCTGCAAAATATTTTCTATAACCATATACTGCAAAGCTTTCTGGGTTTTCTGAAATACCATATTCGCCAGCATAAGGTACAACCTGTCCTATCACTGTATTGCTTGATGTAATTGTCCCGCCTCCCTCTGCCGTATAAATAGCGTCTTTATCTATTAATGCTCTAGAAACTTTATTTTCTTGAAAAATAATTAAGTTGGTATCTTCGGCATATAACTTTTGAATTGTGCCTTTTGCAGGATCAACAGCTTTAGTAATATCCTCTCCTACTGAAAATACATTACTTTGATTTATACCTGTTCTTGAATTAAAAATACCAGAATAAATTAACGCATTGCCTCTTGTGGTTGAGTTTGGCTCATCTTCTACTAAATATGCTCTTGCTCCGTAATCAGTTGAAGTATTATTATAACCACCTCTAATTCTAGCCTCCTCAATTGCCCATAAGCTTGTTCCATAATCGACTGGCTGTATACGTGGATACCCGCCGATTGCTTCAGGTATACCAAAAGAACCATTATAAGCAGCCATATCATGACCCCCCCCTATTTTATTTATCTTCTTTAAGAGGAATGAATTAAAGTATTTAACTTCTAATACTGCTCCCATATATAATCACTTATTTTTGTATATTATTACACATTACCATCGTGTATTAACAGCGGGTTATTTTGGTTTTTATATTTTTTATTTGTTTCAAAATGAATAGGCGGAAATGTATATTCCATCCAAAACAAACCGTCTTTCCATTCGCCTGGCCTTTGTTTAGCTTTGGGGTGCCCTTTGTCATAAGATTTTGCAAACTTACTGGTAAAAGGTTTAGATCTATCTTGAATTAAATTGTTTTCATCTTTTATATAATAAAAATCAATTGGCCCCAATAATCTTGCCTTTTCCATTGAATCAAAAAGCAATTTATAATTACCATCTCCAGTTATAACAACGTCAATGTCCCTCGTGTCCCAGTCTTCTAAAAGACCACCTACAAGGAACAATTTAAACCCATTCCAATTAAGTTTCTTTATATTATCTAATATAGACCCCACAGACTTATCAGTTAAGCGCATATTATACTATATAAAAATTATAACCCGTTGTATTTATAGTGGTGGTTGTAGTGCCTTTTAAACCGGTAGTTTGGCAAACCATACAGTTGAAAAATAAATCATAAGCTTCTTGGTATGTTGCGCCATAGAAAAAACCGGGGTTTGTAGCGGGACCGCAAGCGTTATTTATATCATCCGCAGCATTAGTTCTATCTATTGCAATATTTCCATTACCGTCATCTTGCGAAGTAACCAAACTATTCCAGTCATATTCCCAAAAATACCATCCGTCTAGGTTTGGATCATTTTGATCTGTAATTTCAATTAAAACAGCTGGGTATACATCATCTACGGTTTCACCTTGGCAGCGATAACGGAACTCTCTTTGTATTATAGTATTTGGCACGGTACCAACCTCAAATGTAATTGTTAGTGTATCCGTGCAGCCGCCAGCATCTGTAACTGTAAGTTCTATAGTATAATCTTCAACGGTAGTATTGCCTGAGGTATTTAACACTTGGCAAGTAGATAGTAAAGCTGTATTACTATAGGATACCGTAAAATAATTTACAGTGCCAGTAACTGATCCGGTCTGGCTGGTGATTGCCCATGTTAAGTCTTTTCCTGTGTTTTGGTTAGGATCTATTATATTTGCTCCATTTTTGCCTGTAACAGTTAAAATAGGAGATTGAGCAATAGGTATTCTTCCTAAATCTATAGTGTTACTAACTATAGGCGTAACTCCATCAGCTTCATATATAGCAGGACAAACATTTAATAATAAAGCCTCTTGCGTTATTATTACTGGCGGATTATTATTTCCAGCCCCGTCATTTGTGACTAATGTAAATGAAAAATCAAACTGTCTAACCGAAGCATTAGCCCCGAAGTATATATTATTTACAAATTCTTGGGTAACTTCAATGTTATATATATGTGTACCTGGAGTTTGTTCCACAAGTATAAAGTAAGGATTTGTCGCACCCGTTCCACCAACTAATTGAGGTGTACTTTGTCTATCATAAACAGAGTCTAAAGTAAGACTTGTAATTTCGGCTGCCGGTATATTTGTGCCAAAACTATCAACCGGCTGAAAATCAGACGCTAGTACGTTTTCGCCTATCTCAATAGCCTCATTAAATAATAATGTATTCCAGTCGCTAAATCCTGTTACTAAATTGCTGTTTGAATTACCTATTATTGTGTTTAACTCATCAATTATACCACTTGTTGATGTTTCCCAAAATATATCTAATCTTGACTCAACCGGCTCTGTTTCATATATTGCAAGGTTTTCAATACTCTGATAAGGAGTTGATCCTGCTAATTGACCAAATTGTAGTCTAGATAATTGTGATGTAGAAACAGTAGCGGTCAAAGGATCGGAGCTATTTTCATAAAACATAAAAATTGGTTCCGTCTGAGTAACAGGTAATGTTCTGGCATCATTCGGGAATAGCTCAAGCAATTCTTGGATATTAGTTGTTGTAAATGATTTTTTATTTGGATAAAATTGCTGGTTACCAGTATTTGAAAACCCAAAGCTTCCGTTAGGATAATTACCCGTATCTGTGTCTAGATTATTTACCCGCCCAAATAATCTTACAGAACTTCTAAAGGTTTTATCCTGTGGTCCTACTTCATTTAAATCTCTTGGAACTTTATTAATATTATCGTTTATTAATGTAGTATAAGATATTTGCGTATTATCACCAGATAAATCACCCCTAAGGGCACCGGATGTATATACATTATAATATTCCTGTTCTGTTTGTTTAACAACAACTTTATATGAGTACCATCCTAATGGATTATAACTCGCGCTACTTTTATCTCCATTATATAACCCAGGGTACCCCGTTGAAACATTATTAGCCGCTGGAGCAATTGGACTATTAAATAATATGCGTAATGAATTTCCAAGCCAAGTTGCTTGATTTACGCCCTCGTCAAAATATGGCGAATAAACAGTGGAACCTGAATAGCTTTGATCGCCTACGCTAACAATATCTTTATTGTTTGACAATATAACAGTTGAGGATCTTCCAAATCTATCAGACAATACAATACCTACCTGGTATGTTCTGTTTGTTTTTAAAGAATGAGACGGATATTCTATTGAACTTGTGTAGTCGCTATCCGGCCCAATAGATGGAATAGATAGTGCGCTCCCGCTAAAAACATCAACTAAGCGGTCTACAGTTATGTCAAAAGTATCACCGGGCTGCGGGTTTGGATTTGTTAAAGAAACTATAGATGCTGTTTCGCTAATACCGGGCCCTGTTATATTTCTATTTATACCAATAGTTCCTGAAACCCATGTTACTGTAAAAGTATATACCCCTGTTAATCCGGACGTTGGCGCTCCAACTCCTTCCTCGCCTGATGCAATTGTGAAGGCCCTTTTTTCACCAATAGCAACATTATAGTCTAATGATGCCGGTGGAGTATGCTTGTCTTGAAAATTTCCATAAACAATCCTATTACTAATTACTTCTTGGGATAAAGCCTTTACCGGTATTTTATCATATACACGGATTAATTCTTTTTCAGGTAATGTTTTATATGGCTTTTTATTTATATATCTATAAACATATTCAGGTGAAGAGCCTGCTGTTTGAATATCGGCAATTGGAACTGATTCTACAACATTAACCGCTAGCCCATCTGACTCTTTGTAAAGAATGTCAATTTCTATTATTTTTAAAGCAGAATACAATTCATCTGCATTAAATGGCAATGGAATATTTAAGTCAATACTATTAACTTTATTTTCCATAAATTCTACTATAGTGGATTCAAAAGCAGACTGCTGGTCGCTAACTAGCAATTCTTGATTTAAAAAATAGCCGTCTTGCTTTGGAATAAAACAAGACTGTGTAAATGGCGCCATTAAAGAATACTCTCCATCGTCAAATTTAAATCTATAGCTAAATCTTACAAATTTATCTTCTAAAAAAGTTGAATTGCCAGCATACCTAGGATTGTAGTATGGATTAAAATTAAAAATTAATTCGTCATCCTGGCTTATGGTAACGGGGCCGGTTAACGTTACGGTATTTGTTCCAGAAACCCACGCTTGTACTGTTTCTCCTGTATCGGTTAAAATACCAGTAGAATCAATATAACCTACGGTCATTCCCACAGTAGGCTCCTGTGGATAAAATTGTATGGAAAGGTCAGATATAATTATGTCCGGCGAAGCGACTACGTCGGCAGTTACTATGGCAATTCCGCCATCGGGCATAAATTTAGAAACAACGTCTTTCATTGTTGTTTCATAGTCACCTATAGACAGGGTAGATTCGTCGTATAATGTTATAGCTCTAAATGGATTGAATTTTGCCACAGATATATGATCTTCTGTAGTATAATATCCAATTGTGTTTGAAATATTTATTTTGCGAGGTTGATTTCTATTATCCGTCCAAAATAATAAATTTTCTAATAAATTTACGCCTGTTATAGGGTATTTTTTAGAAAAATTTAAAAAATTACCACCGCATAACTTTTGGCTGCTATTGTTGGTAGCGTTGTACTGATAGATTCCATGGTTAGAGCCAGTGCCAGATGGGACATATGCATCGCCATCATTATCAGTATAAAATAAAAAAGCGGAATTACTAGCATTATCTACAAAATAGCCAATACATATATAGCCGGCAGAAATTGAAGCAATCGATTTGGCATTTATATTACCTAATACATTTTCTAAAGCGCCAACGTCTTGACCTTCAGATTTGCTTACCTGGGCATTTATAGCGTTTCTATATTCTCCGGACGGCATTAATCGCGAGTCCAGGTCTTTATTCATTTTAGACTTTACAAAAGCGTTTTTAACCTCACCCATTAATGCTTAATTATTTTAGATTTATTTCTAAATACTTGAGCTATTTCTTCAATTTTTATATTAGACAGGCGGAGCTTAGCATTTCTTAAGTTTGCGCTTTTTTCTTTTTTAACCCTTTGTATAATGTATTCCGGTACGTTTGTTCTGCCGGATAGTACAGAATACAATATATATGAATAAAAAGCTTCTTCAGCTAATTTAGGAACCCGCATATCTGAGTCATAAGCCAGCCCGTCTGAAATATATTCAAATATTATAACCTTACCAACAAGATCTGATGAAAAAGAAAATTTACCTTCTCTTTCATTTATTGTAAAAAACCCGTTAATTTGTGTTGTTTCTGGGTTTAACCCGTAGCGTTCGCCAAGACCAGCTCTATTATGAACAGCTCCGCTTATACTAGAGTCTCCATATGCCTGATCATATCCGCCGGTTATTTGGAGCATATTAGCAGAGTCCCATCTTTGCTCAGTAATAGATGTTCCTTCTATATTGTTATCAAAGTTATCTTGTGTAGGTATACCCGCTCCATCCTGTACTGGAACTTCCGCAGGGTTTGATGTTAATCTAGTGGGGTATATTACATGCTTAACACCTAAATCGTCAACCCAAGAAACTTTAACATAATTAACATAATCTTGCGGCAGTGGTACTGTTAAATTATTTGGTATAGATAATTCTTGTGATTTAACAGATTTTAAAGTGTCATAACTAAATTCTTGCATTGCTCTTTTTGCAAAAAACAATAAGTCTGTTCTTTTTATTGATGGCACTAATTTTCCATCACCCACATAAACCATTAAGAAATTATTGATTATATCATTAATACTTGTATAAGCATAATCTCCATAATTTCTATCTTTAAGCCTAACTCTATAATATCCAGCCGCAAAAGTTCCTGTAGCTAATATTATTTTATTGTTAATAACACTATATTGGCTAGCAAATGCAGTATATGGTGCAGCGCCGGTTAAGCTATATTCAAATATAAAGTTGTTTTCAATATATGCAATATTTGTTGGATCCCAAGAAGCGGAATCATAAAGTGCCATTGTTTCATCAAAGGTAAATTGAAATTCTGTCTCTGTCCCAACAGCTTGAAAACCTTGAGCCCCGGCGTAGTATTGTCTATTGTTTTCGTTTATTAATCCCATCTATTAACTTTTTGAATTTACCTCTTCTGCCTGAACAGCTTGACTAGCCGCTTGAATAATTTGAGGATCTCTTATTATAATACCGGCATACGCTAATATTCTTAATATAACTTCTGTTTGCTCCGATGGGTGAAGTTCAAATTGCGTTGAAGTGCTGGCTGAATAAACATATTGCCCTAAATTACCAACATTAAAGCCCCATGAAACATCAGAAGGTTTTCTTACATAAGATAATGTTATATCAGTATAAGGTACTGTTCTTGGATATACATATATACCAGGCATTAGGGTATTTGACCCATTTGTACCAGGCAATGAATTTTCATATATGTATATTGGGAAGTCAGTTGACGGTCTTGTTAAAGGAGATTTATTTACATATAAAAACTCATTTCTTTCCAGCCTTTGCAGTTCAACCATATCTTTGTAAATAACGGTCCCGATACGATGCATGTTTGAAGGCGATCTAAAATACTCATTTGGGTTAACAAAAGAAATCGTTGCAACACCACCGACGCCACCGCTTATTGCGATAACATCTCCCGAAACATACCCTTCACCGGCATCAGCTATAGTAATCGACTGTATAATACCAGCTGTGGCTATAATATTTAAAGTAAGTCCACTTCCCGTTCCCCCGGTTGTTGCTACTGCATTTGAAGTAGTATAACCCGTGCCAAAAGAAGTTAATCCTATTGAAACAACAGCCCCCTGTGCAATTCTTGTAACCGGGCCAATTGTTTTAAATATAGAAATATAATCATCTATATTTTTTTGGCGATCTACATATTCTGTATTAACTTGTGGTATACGTAATTGCTGATTAAGATCTTCAAAGTAATTTTCAAAAATCTCTAGCTGTACCTGTGTGGCTGTTTTATTAAACTCATCCGGCGTAAGATAACCACGCTGCTCTTTATTGAGTATAGACAAAACGGTTTGATATACAGTATTTACATTTATCGCCATTATATTTCTATTGTTTATAATAGATAGGCCACCGTACTGATGGCCATATCCATTATATTATTACATGTTATTGAAATTTTTTCTCTATTGATTTATAAATTTCAACCCCTTCATCGGTTTGTAAAAACGCTGCAAATGCAGAATAAGGATTTTCATCAAACGGGACAGTCATAAGCTTTTTGCCATTACTAGCCCATGTAAAATATCTTTGGTCCTGCGATAATTTTACAATATTAGCCTCTGTTGCTTTTATTGCAAAATTTCTTAATTGTACGTTTTCATCATTCGCCAAATCAATAAATAATCTGGGGTTTCTTTTAGCAAACAATAGAAGATCTCTTTTAATTTCTTTAGAACTCATTGAGGATACATTAGATCCATTTTCAACCCGCATTATAGCTTCTGCCATATCAATATCTATTGCTTTTGCCAGGTTTAATGCCTCAATTTCTAACTCAATTGTTTCTAATTGATCAGTTGCTTCCATTACAGTATCTACTTCGGCATACCTTTTATTTAAATAAGGATGATATATAGATAGTAGTTTCTGCAATGCCTGATATTCTTTTGGAACAAATAGGTGTCCGTTTCTAAATAATACGTGCCCTAGTGTAGCTTCGCCCTTTTGTTCATCTCTTAAGGGTGAAGGCATATTAGTTGCATACCTAATTTCTTTTTGTTCATTTGTTACGGGGTCAAACCAAAGTAATGGTTTATTTATTTTGTGCCTAGTGGGAATTACATATGTTAAAGGCGATCTATTTCCCGTTAAATAATAATGCCTGTCTTTAATTTCCCAATTTGTAATTTGAGCTGTTTTTTCTTTAGCCATGATATAATAAAATTAAATAATTAATAAAAAGTAATAATTACCCCTGTCATTACAACAGGGGTAAGAATTACATTTGTTTGGTATTAAGAGTTTTTGAACAATACAAAGTTGTTAGCGCCTTGTACACAAAGACATCTTTCAGATAGGAAGTGTACTTCCATAGCGTCAAGATCTGATGTATAAGCTCCTCCAACAGAACCGGTAATCCAAGACTTCATTCTACGGTCATCGGCTTGTGAAGCGCGGTAACGAACATGCAAGAATGGTCGGCGGATATTAGTTCCTAAGATTTGATCATAAACTGTTGAAGTACCAGCAGGAATAAGAACCCCGTCGATAGAATCGGTGTGAGTAGCAAATGCTGCAGAACCTCCACGAGTAGAAGCGTCATTCAAATATTTCCAATCAGTCTTATAGAAATCATAAGATCCTCTGCGGAAACCATTAAATCCAAGATTTAAGGCCATTTCTTGAGAGTTCTCAAATACACCATAAGAGCTACCGCCTTCATAAAAGCTAGAACCAACACCTACATTAGCAAGCATATCATCAAACTCTAAGTTAGTATCGCGATCTAAGAAAAGCATGTTTTCCTCAATAGCCCCTTGAGTATCTAGATTTTTAAGAATTGGATCAAAGTCAACACTTACAGAAGAAAAGCCTCCAGTGTGGATATTTCCTCGTTGCTCGATAGCATAGAAAAGACCATCACTTCCTTTAGCACCTTGTGAAGCAGCAGAAATACCACCAGTAGCTTGGCTAGCAGGCTCGGCTTCAACTACAGTCATTTCAAGATAATCTTGGAAACGTAGACGAGTTTCAGATTCAGCTTTTAAATACCAAAGATAGCCATTAGTTCCATCTTCTGTAATAATTTCTACCCAACCAATTTGAGCAGCATCAGAACCAGAAACTTCATATTTATCTTTAATAATAAGAGGAGAGTTGCTAAATTGTGTAAAAGTAGCATCAACAGCACCAGTCATTCCTGGTTGTCCTTTTGCAAACTCAGATCCAAATACGAAAACCTTAAGAGCTCCAGCAGCAGCAACAAGGGCAGCTGCCCATGTAGCAGAATCGTAGGGGTATGCCTCTACTGTAGTATCGGTTACAGCTCCTTTTACAATAGCTTTTTGCTCAGTACCAGTTGAGGGATCCATAACTACGATCAATTGGTTTTCGCGGATAGCGTGAGCATGCTGCCCAGAACCAGTTCCAATTGCAGTGGCTGAATCTTGAATAGTAATAGTAGCGTCGTTGTTAGCTGTAAGCGAACAAGCGTCATAAGAAATGTGTAGTCTATTTTGCTCGCTCCATACAACTTGATCAGAAGACATTGGCATTTCAGCGCCCACCATGTTAAGAAAACCAGATAATGTTCTGTTTCCATAGCGCTCTACTTCAGCCTCGTATACTTCTGGCAAATATTGCTGAGCAAAGTTACCACCTGTTCCAGAGGTAAAATCAATATAATTTGTTGCTAAAGCCTGCGGCTTCGCGGTTGGGATTATACTCCCGAAAGCATTATTAAGTGCCATAATTTTTAATTATTAAGTTTAACTTTTTTTATTTTTAATTTTGAAGAGTCTTCGCCACCGCTAATATGCCTTACCTTTATGCCATTTACAAATAAATCGGGTGTTGCCGCCGCGCGAGTATCATCACTAATATTTTTTGATTTAGCGGTTAATTCTCTTATAGCGTCAGCTTTACCTTGTTCGTAAAAATGATTAATAACACGGTCGGGATTATTGGCAACATACATAGCTTTGTGATACCCGCTTAGATCGGCTAATTCGCCTTTATTGTTTAAGAACTTCTTAACAAAATTATTAAGGTCTAATTGAGTTTCTGCTACCGTTGATTCATCTCTTATACCGTACCTAAATTTCTTTTCGCCTAAATTGAAATCAAAACCTTTGAAATCTTGCGTAAAATAATCTTTTGTACGTTTTTGAAAATCAACAGTACGCTGCTGTATTGTTTTTTGCTCCTCGTTATATCTATTAAAAAAGTCCATAGCTTTTTTCTGTTCTTGAGTAACGCCGGGTCTCAACTTGATTTCGTCGTAATATTTACTCTTTAAACCTTCTAAAAAGTTTTTGGCTTTTCCAATTTCTTCTTTAAATGCAAGTTTTTTCTTGCGCACCTCTCTTTCATCATCTAATTCTTCGTCCCACGAAAAATCTTCTAATAAAACATTAATGTCTTCGCTATCTAAATAAGGTTTAGTTTTTAAATAATATTCTCGCAATAAAGCTTCCTCATTTAAATTTGAATAATCGGCGTTTAGCCGAACATAATCTTCAAGCGTACCACCTGTTTCATTCATAAAGTCTACAACTTTTTGGATATTTTCAGGTAGATTAATATTCTGTTCTACAGATTGCTGAATCGCTTCAGTAATTTCATTTTCTAAATCTTTAGTATTGGATTGTATATTTTGCTCCTCTACAATTTCTTGAATTACTGGGTCTTCTTCAGTCCGCACATCTGCAACGGGGTCTTTGTCTTGCTCTCCCATTTCTTGCAATTCCACGACGGCTTTTTCCCCGCTTTCTTCGCTTTGGTTGTTGCCGCCCAACAGGCTGCTCTCTGTGCTTTGTTCTTGAATGGCATTTTCTGTTGTTTTATTTGATAAATCAACTTTTATAGGCTCTTCGGTAGCCTGATCTTGTTTAGCTTTAGATAGATCAACTTTAACTGGTTTATCTTCCTTAACTAATGTTTTCATTTTTTTTGACTTTATTTTAAAGTCACCTTCTTGTTTTACTGTTTCTTCAGCCATGATATGATAATATAAAATTAATAAAAAATATTATTTAGGCTCAAATTGGCCTAATCCGAATCCACCAAGAACATCAAATCCAGCGGATTCAAAATTCTTTGGTAAGGAATCATTTTTTCTTTGGTCAATCAACTCGGATTGTTGAGTTGCCTGTATTTTAGTTCTTTCGTCCTTACGATCTTCTTTATAAGCTTCTTTATTTTTAGCGGCACCAGCCTGTGCTTCCACAAGTTGTTTATTAAACTGGAATTCCAATTCCATTAATCGCATCTTAATTTCAGCCTCGCGCTCTAGTTTTGTAATTTCAAAATTAGTTTTACCTTGCTCTAATTGTAATTTAGATTCAGTAAGCGCCTGTTGTTTTTGTAGCTCAGCTAATGCTGCTGCCTCTGAAGCTTGAGCATTTGCTTGGCCTTGAGCTTGTATATTTGCTTGCTGTGCGGCTTGATCTGCTTCTTGTTTTTTACGCCGCTTTAGTTTTAAATATTTATTTGCAAGGTCAATGTTATTAATTCTTTGCAAATCTATAACGTCGTCTAAATAAATAGCGCCAGCTTGTAATGATGCTTGGATATTTTGCTGTAACTGAGCTTTTTCTTCTTCATCAGGCTCTAGTTCTAAATAAATACCAAAATCATGCAAATGCAGGTCAGATATTTCCTTTAAGGTATTTACATTAAATTCATTAATACTTTCTATTAATGAAGATTCTGTAAGCGCAAATTCAAATATATCTTTTGCTTTTAGCGAAATATTTTCACAAAGCCTTAACGTAACATAAGATGCAGCTTGCAGAATATGTCTAGTAGCTGTATTAGAATTAGCCGCTGCTAATTTTTGCAATCCGACTAAAGCATTTTTATCTGGCGTACTGCCATCTCTAGCTTCATTAAGACCCGTTACATCACGGATCATTTGCAAATAATATTGATAAGTGCTAATTAATGCCGCTATTTTTGACTGACCAGATGAGGTTTGTAATTCTTGAATTGGAACCTTACCAGGATTCATATTACCATCCTGCGTAAATGAGCGCCCAACGATACTACCTGTTTGGAAGTACATGTTCAGCGCCTCAGCCGGATTGTAATTTGTACCGTTTCCAAGATCTACTTCAGCTAAGCCATCGGCATCTAAATATACACCATCAGGTACCATTCTTGACATTACCTGTTGTAGCTTTAAATGCGTAAGCTGTATCATATCAGCAAATCCAGTAATGCGGCTTACTAAACTTTCAATTTTGCCTTTATACATTCTGGGTGCTACTAAAGTGTAATTCATTTCAACTTTAGGAGAATCCGCAAATGGTCGCGTCATATTTTCGGCTAACTTCCAGGAAAGCATTTTTTCATGCCCCAAAATTTTAGCCCCCGTATATAAAACCTCTATCGTTCTTTCTACCCTATCAAAATTATCATTAATCGGAGGGTTGAAATCATCTGTTTTTTCTAAAGCTTTTTCAAGCCCAAATTCAGTTCTTTTTATTTTAAATACCTGTGTCATATATGTTTTATATTCAAAATATATAACGCTTATGGTATTATCATCATTTTGCCCAAAATAATTTCTAATATAATCAGAATTACCAGGGTATTTTTGTATTTCTTTTAAATCATCCGGCCCTAAATGCGGAAACTGCTTAGCTAACTCCGGCAATGAAATTTGCTTAACCTCACCTATATAATATAGATCATCAAAATTAGGATCTTCTGTATATGAATAAACTAAGTTAGCAGGATCAACATATTTTACTTGTAATCCATTTGATTTATTGTATTGAGTTTTAGCAGCCCCAATTCCTAATATAACTAAATCTTGTATTACCCTTTTTCTAGTTTCTGCATATTTGTTTTTATCTAAACAATTATTGATTAGCTCTTCAGTCGCTAATTCTACAGATTCTTTATAGTCAAGCTGCATGTGCAACTCAAACTCTTCTTTATTTTTAGGTAATTCGTCAGGATTTGTTGTTGAAAAAAAGTTATAACCAGTAACCTCGCTTAATTGTTTTAACTGATTATAATTTTCCATATCAATAAGCAAATCTGTAGCATACTGTGTTTTTTTCTTTTTAGCTACAGGGTCTTGCGCGTACGCTTTAATCTCATATTGTCTTTGAGATAAACCATTAGCAACAATATCTACAAATTTAGGAATAATAGGGACTGGCTTCCAGTCTAAATTTAAATAAGACAAATCGCCATTAATAGATAATTCATCTTTATATTTTTGTACAGATTGCTCTCCTCTTGCGTATAATCTTCTTCTGTGAAATTCTTGAAAATTAGCAGTAAACCTATCTCCACCGCGATTATTCCGGAACCACTCGTTTTCAATAGCTCGCGCTACCTGCAAACCATATTCTAAAGTTTGCTTTTCCTCATTAGGTACTACCTGGTCGGGAAAGGAGCTATTATAATTAGTGTAAACCATCTATTCTATTATTTTTGAACTATAACCTTTGTTATTATATTTTTTAAACCCAAGAGGAACTTTAGTAATTACTTTATCCGCAACTGGTCTATATCTGTCTTTGTTACAAGCCATTATAGCTAGCCCAGAACTAATAGTTGCATCATGCTTTGTTCTATTATTTATATTAAACCCAGCCCAGTCCTCCAATGTCTTTTGGAAATACATGGAACCGTATTCCGATTCGGACAATAGTCCTACATAATTTTCTATATAACTTTCTATAGCCGCAGCGTGTGCTTGCTTAATGTCTTCGCTGGTATTTGGTATACCACCTATTTCTTTTTCGGTAACAGAAAGATTATTCCAAACCCTATCGGGTCTATTCATTGAAAAACCTCTATATCCTCTTCTTTTAAAATAATATAGAAGCCTAGGCTTATTGTTTTCAGCTAATATTGGCATGCCGTAAAACACGCAAGCCATTAATACATCTTCGAAAAATATCTCGGTAGTTTGGGGCCTGGCTATATATTCTAAAAAGAAATGGTTTGGCGGAGCGTCTTCCATGCTAAACTTGGTTAACCCGTGCAAAGCACCTTTTGACCCTCTTTTATCTACCGTTCCAGATATGTCATATGAGTCACATCCAAATGCTCCTATATGCTCATTCCCCGGAAATTTTATACCATTCTTTACTATTACACAATTTTGTAAATTTTTAGGAGGCACCCAGGATATTTTAAACCTACCATTACTATTTGGATAAAACTGAACATAAGTATCTTTCTCGCCGTTTGCCCACTGGAAATTACCAGATGTTACAAACTCTTTAGCCCCAAAGTCTTCGTTAAAGTCTATTTGAGCATAAATTTTTGTTAGATTAAATAAAGATTGTTTGGCTTCATCTCTAAATGCGTGCTGCTCACTTCTTGGGAATTGACGATAGTATTCATTTAATCCGTCTTGGTCATGCTTTAAACCGTCTACTTCATTCTGCCAATGCTCAATTACCCCGTAATCAATTAATTCACCCTGTGGCCCTGTTCTAGGTTTTTTTGGTGTATTAAAGACAGGGTTTCCATAAGCATCAATGAATCCCTCGTAGTTCCACTCCATAGGTATGAACAAAGAATATAATCCCGAAGCAGTCTGTCCATTGCGGTTTCGTTTAGTAACGTTTGAATCTTCGTATAATCTTTTAAAGTTTGCTCCACCTTTATCTAATGCGTTTGACGTAGAGCCCATCATACATTTGCCAACAATTCTTGCTCCAAGCCGCAATGTAGTCTTAGTAACCCTCCAGTTATTCAAAATATTATCTGGTCTTTCCCATTTACCGCTTTCGTCGTGTACTAATAGTTTTAATTTTTCACCATCATAAGAGTTGTCGCCTGTATTTTTCCAATCAATTGTTGTATCAAGGCCGCTCAATTCATTGGCTTTTTCTCCTAAATCTAATTTTTTTCTAGTAAGCTTTGATGCTGGTATACGATATGCTAATTCTGTTTTAGGACGATCCATACCATCTTGTATTGGCCTAAAAAAGAATGGGTAGTTTATAGATATAGGTACAACTTTATCTGTAAACATTTTTTTAGCATCAGCTCCTGTTTTTGATAATATTCCATATCTTGAGTCTGATGTTATTGTTGCTAAATTAACTATTTCCGCCGACGACATAAATGAAAAGCCCGACCGACGATTTTTAAGATAACACATGCCGTAACACCTACTATCCGCTTTGCAAGCTTCCCAAAATATAAAAAACAATCTATTTGCTTCTCTAAAGTTTGGTGCGCCTACGTCAATTTTACTCCATTGCAAGTACATATAATGAGTCCCTGTTATATAGGTGGGAATATCATTATTGTAAAACCAAAAGCCTTCATCGCGTCTTTTAAATTCTTTGTCTATATAATCATACCAGTTTTCTTTAAAGTACTCTGGTTTTTGATTCCATTCAAAGACGCTTTTAATTTTGTCTAACTCCTTCGGGAAGTCGATTCTTTCCCATTTGTTATTTGGCAGAATATTAACATCTTCGGAGGGTGGTAATGCAATATTCAAATTTTGTATGCTATACACTTCTCCAACTTGCCCAGTTTTACTTATTACTACAACGTCGCTTTCTTCGTCATAGCCATATACCCATTGTTTGTATCTATTTTTTTTCTTTAATATAGATGCTGGTATATGTTCTGGTAATATTTTTAAAAGAGATTGCTCGTAGCTCATTTTGATCTATTTTCTGCAAACCCCTTAAACGTATTAGCTTTAGAATCTTTATTCTCTCCTTCTAGCAACGCTCTTTCTTCTTCAATTCTTGTTAATATTTCAAACGCATCAAATATAGCTAATTTTTTTGTAGCTGCAGCATTTTTTAACCTATCAGCTGAAACATCATCCTCCGTATGAGTAATAATTTTTTCCTCAGCAACACGTATAAGTTCGTTAACCGCTGCTTGCCCAGCTCGGATTATATTCCTCTTCGTATCCTTTATATTCATATTTAATAGCTATATCATTTGATTTCATACAATAAAGACGCTCATCGTCTATAATAAACTCAAATTCCCCGTAAGGAGTATATCCTACAAGGCTACCTGGGTTTATTTTAAGCTCATTTAGGAAGCTATTGCCATATTTTAATATGCCAATATTAGTTTGTTCTTTTTCGGCTTTATATGCGCTTTTATTTTTTATTGGCTTTATGAAACAATAATTAAGGTGAGCTTTCCAAGAGCTGCCGTCATTATAAGCATATACCTGATCCATTTGTGCAAAATACAAATTATCTTTAAAATATAAGCTGCCGTTTTTTTCTTCTCCATCAATACCATAATATCTTCTAAAAATATTATGATGTATCATAACTGTATCTCCTGGGTTTATAGGCGTTTTAAAAGCCGCTGGCGTAGCTACAACAATAGCTTTTTTGCTTATATGCTGGAAGCTTTCTATGTTATTATTTAATATCAGCTCAGCATCACCAACTTTTTTCTTATTATTATAACGCTCTTCGTGGGGCGATACAATAAAAGCATATAGGCTTTTCATTAATATTCTAAGTCGTATTCTATTGAGATAGCCATATTGGAATTAAATTTTTTCCACGGCAAGGTCTCATCGTGTTTTTTTATATAAATATTATAAGAAGAATCAGTATCGTCAAATAGAATATCTGAAATTTCATGCCCTCCATATACTTGCTGGCCTATAGAATAATGCATGGCGTCATTCTTATAATCAGACCCAATACTGATTTTTCTTATAACGTTATCCATTTTATTCCTCTATTTTGGTATATTCACCATCTTCTAGGTTAATATTAATTGAACCGTATTTTTCTTCTAATACTTTTTTATATTCTTCAACCTCTTTATTAGCGGCGGCAAAGTCGTGCAGCATGGCATGCTTTTGAGCCTCTAATATACCTAGTCTGTTAAAATATTCGTTTAATTTTACCTGATGTTCTTTAACTATTTCTAGTTCTTTTTTTGTGATTTTTGCCATTTGATTTGATTTAATTGTTATTTAATAAATACATTACTTATTATTACCCATGTTTTTAGCTTTTTCCCAGGTTCTACCTACAAAGTATGCGCCATAAACAGTAACTAACAACGTTTGAAAAATTGGTATATAAGCTTCCGCTATATAGAATTCACCAACATTACCATCAAAAAAA
>Ga0233412_10000428_pt1 | contig 24600 bp, 25 predicted proteins | sample Na_anoxic_4_MG_FD_180667 | JGI IMG/M metagenome (GOLD analysis project Ga0233412, IMG submission 180667) | Seawater microbial communities from Saanich Inlet, British Columbia, Canada - Na_anoxic_4_MG | ecosystem: Environmental > Aquatic > Marine > Inlet | place: Canada: British Columbia...
CAAAGAAGGATTTGCATTTAATATAAAAGTTATATCAGCATCATTGTTAACACCATAGAAGCTACATCTATTAGTGGTATCACTATAGTGTCTATACAAACTATGCTTATCGTCTTCTATACTAAGAAAGTTGTTATTCAGACTAAACATCCAGTTAGGTTTATAAGAATACCTAGACGTCCACCCTTTAACCTCTTCATCAAAACTTAAAGTATTATAACTTCCACTTTGATTTTGTATAGATAAAACGTATTGTCTAGTATGTACATCGTAACCTCCAACTAATTTTGCTGATGAGCTTAAAGTCCCCAGTTGATCTCTAAAGAAATCCCTCATGCCATAGTTGTTTATTTCGGTTATACCATCTCTAGATAGCCTTAGAATAGATCCTTTCTGCTTATCTGCAAAGTATTTCTGAAAACCAAATATTGCAAATGATTCTGGATTTGTACTTATACCAAACTCACCTAAGTATGGTACTATTTGTCCAACAACAAGGTTACTAGACGTAACAGTTCCTCCACCTTCTGCAGAGTATATTGCATCTTTGTCTATCAGCGCTCTACTAACCTTATCTTCCTGAAATATTATCAAGTTAGTATCTTCAGCATACAATTTTTGTATTGACCTATAAGCAGGATCTAGTGATTTAGTTATATCTTCACTAACTGAGAACACATTTGTATTATTAACACCAGTTCTAGAATTGTATATTCCAGAATATATCAATGAATTAAACCTTCTTTGTTGTATAGATTCTTCTTCGTTTATGTAAGCTCTAACACCATAACCAGCTGAATCATTATTAAAACCACCAAATATTCTAGATTCTTCTATATACAAGTTAGAATTTATACTTTTAACTGCTGATGCATTTCTATATAAACCTTCATTAAAAGAAGTTATATTTGCTCCTGTTGGAATTGGAGGTGGCATATAAAAACTAATGCTATTGTTTTGTCTTAATTCACCAGTTATTGCATCGAAAAAAGAAATTGGTCCAGGCCACGTTGCTGAATCTTTACATGCTTGAACTGGGTCTTTACCAACAAGATTTACATCAGTCATGCCTGTTGAAATTCTTTTATTCCAATAAGTATTATAGTATTCAACTTCTTCTATCTCTCCTGAAACTATATCTGATACAAGACCAGAAGAGGTAGTTTCCCAGAATATTTCTAAATTAGACTCTACTGGTTCTGTTTCTATAACACCAATAGTTGATAATTGTAAGTTAGTAGGCGTTGGTCCACTATTATCAAACTCCACTAAAAAATTCCTGTAATCTCTCGTTGTGTCGTCTAACACAACGTTTCCTATATTTGAGTCATTAGTTATAACACATGTGAATGGATTACTATCTTGTTTGTAAATAGCCTTAGTGTTAATAGTATAAGATCCACTTCTACCATCTTTAGGGTAAACATCATCAAGACCTCCAAGAAAAACTACTTTTTCATAGTTATCTTTATTGTATACTTGTTTTTGAACATTAGAAACTAGATTAGCAACCCAGTTACCACTAGCATTATCATACACAGAACCTCTACCTGGTGCTATTCTTGGATATAGTTTTAATTTACTTTGATAAAACTTAACATTATCCCTTATATCAAAGTTATCATAATCAATTGTTACTTTATTTATGTTATCTCCAATTAATGGGAATGTAGATAAATTGTTATAGTTAGGGTTTAAGTCTCCAGAAAGTGATGGAGGAAGATAAGGTTCACCATTAAGTATTCCAGCTAGATATATATTATAATATTCTTGCTCTTGTTGCTTTACAACTATTTTGTAACTATACCATCCTAATGGGTTAGTATCTTTATCGTATAGTCCAGGGTAACCTACATCTCCAGTTGCTGGTATTGTTTCGTTAAAAACTAGCTTTATACTATCACCAACCCAGTCAACTAGATTTCTACCACCTTTTACATCCATCTCAGGTATAATTGAAATAGCAGTATAATTTTCATCTAGGTATTGAAAACTTTTTAATGGACTATTACCTTCATCTATATCTATATATTTGCTATTTACAGTATCTCCCTCTAAGTTTAACTTTTGTAAATCATCGGCTGTTATTGTTATTACCGGCATAGATCCTCCAAAGCCAGGGTCTATTATAGTAATAACATCACCTGCTTCATAACCATCTCCTCCCCCTATAACTTCTATAGAACACAGTGTTGTTGATTTTATAGTAACGGTAAATCTGGCACCACTACCACTTCCACCTGAATAACCTACATCTCTATATACGTCATCCACACCACCATTAACCGCATAACCACCAATTTGTGGACTATTTATTGAACTACTTATATCTTCAACTATCAACGGTCTTTTATTATCAAAACTAGTTACTGTTGGTAATAAAGGGTTTGTTATCACATCTGATTGTCTACCAAACTTATCAGCTAACACTATACCTACTTGATATGTTCTATTTTGCTTTACTGAATGATTAGGGTATTTTATACTTGAAAAAGTTGTTTTACTATCGTTTGATTTTAGTTTTCTACTAACACCTACACTATAATCTAATGATATTGGAGAAGTGTGTTTATCTAGAAAATTACCATACATAACTCTATTACCAGAGACTTCTTGTGCTAATGCCTTTACTGGAACTTTATCATAAACTCTAGTTACTTCTCTTTCTGGTAGAGTTCTAATTGGTTTTTCTCCATTATAAGTGTATTTATATGAAGTGCTTGTATTACCTACAATTGAAGTATCATCTGTATCAATAGTTTTTATAACAGTCATTGCTGTACTGTTATCATCTTTTAATATTATATCTATTTTATCAACTTTCAACAAATCTTTAATCTGCCCAACTTGTATTTGACTGCCACTTAAATATGGCATAGGTATTCTTAAGTTAACTTTATTGACTATGTTTTCCATCAACCTATTAACATTAGTAGAACCTAAATCAATAAACTCACTTTGGGTTGTTGGATCACCAGTAGCTAAAAAGCCATTAGATACAGAATACGAACCTTGAATTCTATTGTCCCACCATTCATTAGACTGATTAAAATAACCATAGTCTTTAGGTATAAAAATGTTTTGTGAAAATGGAGCTACTAAAGAATATTCACCGTCATCAAACTTATATCTATAACTTAGTCTAGCAAATTTATCTTTAAGAAAAAACTCATCACCTGCAAAATCTTTATCATAGCCAGGATTTTTATATGAAAAACTTAACCACATTTTACCACCTGGCTCATCAATAAATCCTGTTGTCCAGTTGTTTATTCCGTTACCGTTTTCGTCTATCTTTCTTATGGTTATAGAAAACTTTTGATCACTAGAGTTAAAACCGTTTGTAAATATTTGATCTATAACAAAAGTGTCATCATCACTAAACCATGGAGAATTAACCCTCATTCCAGGGAAAAGAAATGATTTAACAAATGCTCTCTTTTTATTTATATTTGTTGTAGTCTGCCCGACACCAAGACCCCATCCATTAGGTCCATTTTCATCAACTAAAGATAGCTTAAAAACAATATTACCTATAGGTTTTTGTATTTCTACGGGTACCACTGTTCCAGGTGGTGTTGTTACTAAAGGATCAAAAGAAATAGCTGCACCAGTGCCAAGAACGCTAGTCCAAGGTAATTGATTAGCTAATGTGTCTGCACCTTGACTTTCTATTATTCCAGGTAATGATTGAGTAGTGTTTGACGCAATATAAGCTTTACTAACCAACAATCTATAAGACGGAGGTAACCATCTTTCAGTGGCATTTTCAATCTCTGGGTAAACTAGTACTATTGTTGCTGTTCCATTGTAGTCTACACCAGTGCCATTTAATATAGGTATACTAGTTTCAAATTTATCGTAATCAAAAGTTGAATCCACAGCAATCCAATTACTTGCATTTGGTGGAGCAACACCACCACCAGTAGCTAAAATGCATTTATATATTTTACCGTCTAAATAAGTTGTGAAATCACCAATACTGTAGCTAAAAGTGTTATCATAATAACCACTAGTGCTTGCCGGTGTTGGAGTTAACTTGTAATTGCTAGTGCAATCTGTTGTAAATGTAGTAGTGTTTGTTAAGCCGTATGAGACTCTTGGAAATCTTTTTAGTTGATAGAAGTATGGATATTCTGGTGTTTGAATAGAACCAGTCCCTAAAGTTTTTATATAAAACTGTAAACCAGGGTGTAGTAAATAGTCAGATGGTATATCAGAAGGTGTAAATGTGACAACACTTGTGTGTCCAGAATTAGGAGCAACTGGCTGATAGTCTGATATTGTCGTAATACTTACATCTATTTCTATAGTATGCTTAAACTCTGATGGTTCAAATGGATAATACTTAGCAACAGATATTGTTTCCTCTATATCATAGTAAGGATTACCACTAGTAGCCGGGGCTGTGATGGCACTTTCAACATTTATTTTTCTAGGTTGATTTCTATTGTCAGTCCAAAATAATAAGTCTTCTAATAAGTTGACACCATATATAGGTTCTGTCTTTGAGAAGTTCAAAAAACTACCTCTAACTAAAACATCAAAAGTGTCAGTATCGTAATAGTAACATATTATAGAACAATAAGCAGTTAAAGGGGCAATTGTTGAAGCATTGTGATCAGTGAAAAACAAATAGACTCTATTTAAACCATTATCTACGTAATTACCTATACAAGAAGTTGTAGCAGATAATCCGAAGTTTTCTAACAGTTCGTTTCCTTTTATATTTTCTAAAGCACCAACATCAGAGTTTTCTGATCTATTTATAGAAACATTTTCAGCATCCCTATACTCACCGTTAGGAACTAATCTACCATCCAAGTCTTTGTTCATCTTGGATTTCAGGAAAGTATTTTTAATCTCTGCCATTAGTGTTTGATTTGTTTAGACTTATTCCTCATCACTTGAGTTATCTCTTCTAGTTTTATATTTGATAATCTTATTTTAGCATTTCTTAAAGCAGCTCTTCTATCCTTCTTAAACCTAGATACAATGTATTCCTGGACACCAGATCTTCCAGCTAACACTGAATATGCAATATGCATATACATTGCCTCCTCGGCCATCTTAGGTACCCTCATGTCCGCATCAACAGACAAACCATCTGACACATATTCTAGTATTATTATTTTACCTGCTAAATCACTGCTAAATGAAAATTTACCCTCTCTTTCGTTAATAGTATAAAAACCATTTACTTGTGTGGTTTCTGGGTTTAACCCATATCTTTGTCCTAATCCCCACCTACTATATCTATTGTTATCCACTGAAGCATCTAAGTTTTCATCATACCCACCTGTTATTCTTCTCATGTCAGCATCACTCCATCTTTCTTCTGTTTTTGAGTCTCCTTGCACATTATTGCCAACGTTATCTTGAGTAGGTATTCCAGCATCGTCCTGAACTGGTACTCTATATGGGTTGCTAGTCAACCTTGTTGGATATATAATATGTTTAACACCTAAGCTGTCAACCCAAGAAGTTTTAACATAATTAACATAATCTTGAGGTATTATAATAGATAAACTAGGCGGTATAGTTAACTCTTGTGATTTTATGCTTTTTAATGTGTCATAACTAAACTCTTGTAATCCTCTCTTAGCATGAAACATTACATCTGTTCTTTTAATACTAGGAATTAGTTTACCTGTACCAACATAAGCAACTATAAAGTTGTTAACTATATCATGTAAGGATATGTATTCATAGCTACCATAGTTTTCATATAAAGCTGGTTCTAGTATTCTTATTTGTATAACATCTCCAGGAATACTTAATCCAGTACCTATTAACGTTATTGAGTTGCCACTAACTGTATATTGAGTTGTTGTTGTTAATAATACGTTGTTTTTATATACAGCAAAATTAATATTAGTAGTTACAGTAGTTTCAACTAATTGTGTATCACCAGTCCATGTAAAAACTTGTGTAGTTACTGGGTTTGGTTGTAAAAAAGTTTGTTGACCAGCGTAGTATTGTTCGTTGTTTTCTGTTAATAGTCCCATTTGTTATTAGCTTTTTTCGTTTACTTCATCTTGTTGAACCATTTGAGCAGCCGTTTGAACTATCTGTGGATCTCTTATAACCACACCAGCATACATTAGTATATTTAATATAACATTTGTTTGCTCGTGGTTTTCTATTTCAAAGTTCACAGAACCAGTAGCTGGAAAAGGACCAGTGTGTGGATTAGGAGGTACACCATTACCATCCCATATATAACCTCCAGTAGCGTTATCAATATAATAAGCCCAAACTACATCAGTTGGTTTCCTTAGATAAGAAAACGTTATATCTGCAGGTGTTTGTATACTTGTTGGATATACACTTACCTTGTCGTCTTCATATAGATATACAGGATATGTTAGTGATGGTTTTGTCAACGGAGATTTGTTGATATATAGGAAGTCATTTCTTTGTAATCTCTGAAGTTCTGTAGTATCTTTATATATTACAGTTCCTATGCGATGTAAATCAGCTGGTTGACTAAAGTAACCACCAGCGTAAGCAGGCGAAACACCTGTCTTTTTAAATACAGATAAAGAATCATCTATATTTTTAACGCGATTACCATATTCGCTTTCGTTTTCTGGTACACGTAGTTGTTGGTTTAAATCTTCTACGTATTTTTCAAAGATTTCTAATTGCACTTGAGTGCCTATCTTATTAAACTCATCTGGTGTTAAATAACCACGCTGTTCTTTGTTGAGTATTGATAAGACGGTTTTGTAAACCGTATCTACGTTTATCGCCATTTTAAATTTTTTATTGTAAAAAAAAAGGCGGCGTAAGTGCCGCCTTATATATAGTTACATGTTATTTGAACTTTTTCTCTATAGATTTATAAACCTGTAGACCTTCATCAGTTTTAAACCATGCTGCAATTGCAGAGTATGGACTTTCATCAAAAGGAGTTGTCATTAGTTTTTTACCATTTGTAACCCAAATAAATGTTCTTTGGTCTCCACTTAGAGATATTATATTAGCTTCAGTAGCTTTAATAGCAAAGTTTCTTAGCATTACATTATCATCATTAGCTAATTCTATAAACAGAACTGGATTTCTTTTAGCAAATACTAATACATCTCTTTTTATCTGCTTAGAAGTCATTGTAGAAACACTAGATCCTTGTTCAACTCTAAGTATAGCTTCAGCTTGATCAATTTCCATTGAGTAAGCAGAGTTCATAGCTTCGATTTCTAATTCTAAGTAATCTAACTCATCTATAGCTTCAGCAACTTCATCAACTTCATCAAATATAACACCCTTCATTGGATGTACATCTAAAAACTTTTGCAAACTAGTTTTGTTTCTAGGTACACTTAATACACCATCTTGAAATACTATATGCTTTAAAGTACATGGTCCTTCTTGTTCATCTACAAAAACACTTTTTTGATTTGTAGCATATCTAAGCTCTCTTTCGTAACCTTTTTCTTCATCAAACCAAACTAAAGGATATCTTCTAGTGTGTCTAGATGGTATAGTATACGTTAATGGTTCTTTATCTCCAGTTAAATAATAATTCCTATCTTTAACTTCCCATTTAGGAGTTTCAATTTTTTTTGTTTGTTTTTTTTCTTTTGTTTCCATAATATAATATAATATAATTTAAAAAAAGACCCCGCCGAAACGGGATCTTATTATTTTTTATGCGAAAGCAATTGACGAAATATCAACCATGTTCACTAAAATAGCAGGACCAGAAGCCCCATTTGCTGATTCAATAGCATCATTTACAGCATCCCTAATTCCACTGAAATCAGTTTGAGTAGGGTAAGTTACAGTAATTGTATCTACAGCCGCGTTAGCATCTAATGTAAGTACAACTTGGGTAGCGGTTGGTGTTCCAACATGTATCACATTGTCACAAGGTAGCAAATCAGCTTTTCCACCATTGGTAGAAGCTACTTTTGCAAATTTTATATATCCCATTTTTTCTTATTTTTAAAGATTAATAAAGTGGGGCAACATAGTCACCCCACATATATATTTACGCTGCTTTGAACAACACAAAGTTGTTAGCCGCTTGTACACATAAACATCTCTCAGATAAGAAATGTACTTGCATTGCATCTAAGTCAGAAGTGTAAGCACCACCAACAGAACCAGTGATCCAAGACTTCATTCTTCTATCATCCGCTTCAGAAGCTCTGTAACGAGTGTGTAAGAAAGGTCGTCTAATGTTCTTACCTAACATTTGATCGTAAACTGTTGAAGTTCCAGCAGGAACTAAAACACCATCAATGTTATCAACTAGACCTCTTGTAGAAGCATCGTTAAGGTATTTCCAGTCAGTTTTGTAGAAATCATAAGAACCTCTTCTAAAACCAGAGAATCCAAAATTTAAAGCCATATCAGCTTCATTATTGAATAACCCGTAAGAAACAGCTTGAGTAGAAGAGTAACCTCCACCAGCTTGAGCACCTATCATGTCATCAAAATCAAGAGCAGTAGATCTAGATAAGAATAACATGTTTTCTTCAATTGCACCTTGCTTGTCAAGATTCTTAAGAACCTCATCAAAATCGCTAATTGCACCAGCACCAGGAGCTGCAGCACCAGCAAAACCAGCATATACATTTCCTCTTTCTTCGATTGCAGCGAATAGACCTTCAGTACCTTTATAGTTGTCACCAATTAAAGATGTACCAGCAGCAGCTAATTCACCTTCTACCATAGCCATTTCAAGGTAATCTTCAAATCTTAGTCTTGTTTCAGACTCAGCTTTTAAATACCATAAATAACCAGACGTACCATCTTCAGTTGCAACTTCAACCCAACCAATTTGAGCAGTGTCAGAACCGTTTATTTGGTACTTGTCTTTTATGATTATTGGAGAGTTATGAAATTGTTTAAAAGTAGGCTCAACAGAACCTTCCATTCCGTTAGTACCTTTTTTAAACTCAGAACCATAAACAAACATGTCAACAGCAGTTGTTCCAGTAAGACCAGCAGGTAAAGCATCAGCCGCATAACCTTTACATTCAAACTTAACTGCAGCAGAAGCTCCATCAGCAACTTCATTACCAGCAGCATCTTCTACTCTAGTAACTAAAACTTTGTAAGTAACTAGTTTAGTAGCACTGTCAACTAACAATACTGTTTGGTTTTTTCTAACAGCTATGTTAGTGTTACCAGCAGGTAATGTTGGTGTTACAGTATGTATTGCACCAACCGTAGCAATGTTTCCAGCTAAACCTTTATATGCAATGTGTAATCTATTTTGTTCAGACCAAATTACTTGATCAGATGTCATTGGCATTTCAGCGCCAACCATTCTTAGGAAACCACCTATAGTTCTGTTTCCGTATCTTTCTACTTCAGCTTCATAAAGCTCTGGTAAGTATTGCTGAGCAAATGTACCTCCACCAGCACCATCAAATGCTAAGTAGTTTGATGATAATGCCATTCTATTTTGAGCTGGCACTATCGATGCAGGAAAACTCCCGCTTGTATTAAATCCCATGATTTATTTATTTTTTTTAAGTGTTATTTTTTGTTTTAATTTTCAACTTAGAACTATCGACACCATTTATAGCCTTAACTTTTAAACCATTTATATAAACATCACCTCCAGACGTAGTCCTTGGTTCATTACTTATATTTTTTGATTTAGCATTAATATCCCTAATAGCATCGGTTTTACCCTGCTCGTAGAAATGGTTAGCAACAGTGTCTGCATTCTCTGCCATATAAATAGCTTTGTGGTAACCTTCATAATCTTTTACATTTCCTTTATCATCCATGAACTTCTGGATTAAGTTAGAAATATTAGATTGTTTGTCAGCTACATCATCAGGTTTGTTTAAACTATACCTAAATCTTTTTTCATTAACTTTAAATTCAAAACCTTTGAACTTCTCATCGAAAAAATTTTTAGTTTTATTTTTAAACATCTCATGCTTTTCTTTAGCAGATTTTTGTTCATCGTTGTGTTTACTGTAAAAGTCCATAGCTCTTTTCTGATCTTGAGTTACGCCTGGTCTCAACTTGATCTCATCGTAATACTTACTCTTAGTTTCTTCTAAAAAACTTTTGGCTTTTGCAATTTCTTCTTTCATAGCGAGTTTTTTCTTTCGGACATCTCGCTCCTCGTCCACATCCTCGTCATACGAGAATTTATCTTCAAGCATAAAATCTACTTCATCTAAATCTAGATGAGGTTTTGATTGCTTATAATATTCTCTTAATAGTATACTATCATCAACACTACTATAATCAGCATTAAGTCTAGTATAATCTTCTATAGTCCCTCCAGTTTCTTCCATAAAAGAAACTAGTTTTTCTATATTTTCAGGTAGCTTTTTTTGTGTTTGCTTTTCCTGTAATATTTTCTCTTGTTCCTGTGTGGTGTCGGAACTTTCATTGCTTCCAACCACTCCGCTGTCGTTAGCTGAATCGTCTTCATCTTTAATTTCTTGTATTACCGCTTTAGTTTCCTCGTTATTTTCTGATCCCACTTTTTGCAGTTCCACTTGTTCTTTGGATTGTTCTTTTTCTTCACGTAGCACGCTACCCTCTGCTTTTGGTTCTTGAATGGCATCTTCTTGTTCTTTGTTTTTCTGGCTTAAATCAACTTTTATTGTTTTTGGAATTTCTTTTTCAGTTAATTTCTTAGCTTTAGGTTTCATTTTAAATTCACCTTCTTGTTCTACTTTTTCTGACATAATATAATATAATAGTTAATAGTATTTATTTTGGAGCAAATTGCTCTAATCCGAATCCTCCTAGGTTGTCATTACCTGAAGATTCGAAGTTTTTAGGTAATAAATCATTCTTTCTTTGATCTATTAGTTCACTTTGTTGTGTTGCTTGTATTTTAGTTCTTTTATCTTTTCTGTCTTCTTTAGAATTTTCATTTTGAGTTTTAGCCTGTGATTCTACTTGAGCTAGCTGCATATTAAATTGAAACTCTAATTCCATCAAACCTTTTTTTATCTCTGCTTCCTGTTGCATTTTCTGTATTGCAAATTGAGACTTACCTTGTTCTATTTGTAATGTAGTCTCAGCCATAGCTTGATTTTTCTGCAATTCAGCCATTGCTGTTCTTTCAGCTGTCTCTGCTTGAGCTTGAGCTTGAGCTTGGATGTTAGCTTGTTGAGCAGCTTGATCCTCCTTCATTTTCTTTACTCTTCTTTTCTTTAAAACTTGGTTTGCTAGCTTTATGTTATTTACTTCTCTAACATCAATTGCATCTTCTAGATATATTTGACCACCCTGTAAAGCAACTTGTATGTTTTGTTCTAGCATTGCTTTTTCTTCCTCATCTGGCTCTAACTTTAGATATATACCAAAATCGTGAGTGTTATTATTTATCAACTCTTCTAATGTAGCAACATTATACTTAGATATACTTGATTTAAGAGACTCTCTGGTTAATGGAAACATCAACGCATCAGATACTCTCAAAGCTATGTTCTCGCATGTCCTAAGTGTTAAATAAAGTATTGATTGTAGTATATGTCTAGTTGCAGTATTTGAATTAGCTGCAGCTAGCTTTTGTAATCCTACTAAAGCATGTTTATCCGGTGTACTACCATCTCTAGCTTCATTTAATCCGGTTACATCTCTTATCATTTGTAGATAATACTGATAAGTTTGTATTAGCGATTGTATTTTTTGACCACCACTAGATGATTGCAGCTCTTGTATAGGTATTTTACCTCTGTTAGCATCTCCATCTTGAGTTAATGATCTACCGATAATACTACCAGTTTGAAAATACATGTTTAAAGCTTCTGCTGGATTGTAATTTGTACCATTACCTAGATCTATTTCAGCTAAACCATCAGCATCCACATAAACACCATCAGGAACAACTCTTGATAACACTTGTTGTATTTTCATGTGAGTTAATTGAATCATATCAGCAAAACCTGTTATTCTACTTACTGTTGACTCAATTCTACCCTTGTACATTTTTGGTGCACATATATTATAATTCATTTTAACCTTTACTGTATCAGCATAAGGTCTTGTCATATTTTCAGCTAGTTTCCATTCTAACATCTCATCATGACCTAGGATTTTAGCTCCACTATACAAAACTTCTATAGCTCTAAATGACTTATCAAAATTATCATTTTCTGGTGGATTAAAAGTATCTGTTTTTTCTATAGACTTTTCTAATCCATTAGCTGTTTGTTTTATTTTCCAAACTTGGTTAGCGTAAGTTTTGTACTCAAAATACAATACTTGAATATCGTTGTTATTGTCCCTACCATTCCAATTTCTAGTGTAGTTACTATTTCCAGGATATTTTTGAATTCTTTCTAACTGTTCTGATGTTAAGTGAGGAAACTGCTTCTTTAATTCTGGTAAACTTATAGACTTAACTTCTCCAACGTAATAAATATCTTCAAAGTTAGGATCTTCGGAATAAGAATATATTAAGTTAGCTGGATCAACATAATCAACAGTAACACCTTCAGATCTATTAAAACTAGTTTTATCACAAGCAATACCAAGTACTGTTAAATCTTCAGTTAATCTTTTTCTTACTAGATCATATTTATTGTTATCTAGTACATTGTTTATTAATTCTTCTTCTGCAACTTCAATAGACTGTTTATAATCCATCTGCAAATGCAATGATAAATCATCCTCATCCTCTAACTCTAATCCTTTACCACCCTCTTTTGATATATCTAACCCTGTTAATTGTTTAGTTTTTTTAATAAGTTCTTTATGTATCATATCCCTATGTAAAGCCTCAGCATATTGAGTTCTTTTAACTAGAGATACAGGATCTTGAGCATAAGCTGTTATTTCATAATTTCTTTGTGACATACCATTCACTAGTATATCTACGAATTTAGGTATAATAGGTACAGGTTTCCAATCTAAATTTAAGTAAGATAAATCTCCATTAATGGAAAGCTCATCTTTGTATTTTTGTACTGATTGTTCACCTCTACTATATAACCTTAATCTGTGGAAGTTATTATAGTTAGTTGAAAATCTATCCCCATTTCTACCAGACCAAAACCATTCTCCTTCTATAGCTCTACCTACCTGGGTTCCGTACTCAAGTGTTTGTTTCTCTATATCAGGTACCACCTGATCAGGAAATGAACTATTGCTATTAGTATTAACCATTTATTTTATTATTTTTGAAATACTACCCTCGTTATTATATTTTTTAATACCTAAGTTTACAAACTTTGTTGTTCTTTCAGCTATAGGTTTATACATATTTCTGTTACAACCCATTACTGCTAATCCAGAACTTATAGAAGCATCGTGTTTTGTTCTGTTATTTATATTGAATGTAGCCCAATCTTCTAGAGTTCTTTGAAAATACATATCACCATAAGAATCCTCACTTAAACCTACATAATTTTCTATATAAGTTTCTATTGCTGCTGCATGAGCTTGTTTAATGTCTTCTGATGAATTAGGTATGCCACCAATTTCTCTTTCAGTTATTGATAGTTTATTCCAGGTTTTATCTGGTCTATTCATTGAAAAACCTCTATAACCTCTTCTTTTTAAATAGTAAAGTAATCTAGGCTTATTATTTTCTGCTAGTATAGGCATCCCATAAAAAACTAACGCCATCAATACATCTTCAAAAAATATTTCAGCAGTTGGCGGTCTAGATATATACTCTAAGAAAAAGTGATTAGGTGGAGCATCTTCCATACTGTACTTAGTTAAGCCATGTAAAGCTCCGTTAGAACCTCTTTTGTCAACTGTTCCTGAAATATCATAACTATCACAACCAAAAGCACCTATGTGCTCGTTTGCTGGGTATTTCACTCCATTCTTTAGTATTACACGATTTTGAAGATTTTTAGGTGGAATCCATGATATTTTAAATCTACCACCGTTGTTTGGAAGAAAAATAACTCTAGTTTCTTTCACACCATTCTCCCATTGAAAATTACCTGTAGTTACATTTACAGTATTATTTAACTCTTCATTCCAATCAATTTGCTCGTATATTTTAACTAGATTAAATAAACTTTCTTGAGTTTCGTCTCTAAAAGCATGTTTCTCAGTTCTTGGGAATTGTCTGAAAAATTCATTTAAACCATCTTGATCGCTCTTTAAGCCTTCTGCCTCATTATCCCAATATTCTATAACACCTATATGTATTGGTAATCCATCTATACCTTTGACTGGTTTTTTAGGTGTATCAAATACAGGTATACCAAACATATCTATATAACCTTCGTAGTTCCATTCCATAGGTATAAACAAAGAATACAAACCTGACTTCGTTTGGCCATTCTTATTCCTATTGGTTACATCTGAATTACTATATATGTCTTTAAAGTTTTGCCCTCCTTTATCTAAAGCATTTGACGTTGAACCCATCATGCACTTACCTATAATTCTTCTACCTAACCTAAGACAAGTTTTAGTAACTTTCCAGTTATTCTTTATATTGTCAGGTCTTTCCCATTTACCGCTTTCGTCGTGTGCTAACAACTTTAGTTTTTCACCATCGTAGCTGTTGTCTCCAGTGTTCTTCCAGTCAATGGTTGTATCTAATCCATCTATCTCCTCTAACTTTTCTCCAGAATCTAATTTCCTTCTTGTTAACTTTGAAGCCGGAACTCTATACGCCAATTCAGTTTTAGGGCGATCCATACCATCTTGTATCGGTTTGAAAAAGAACGGATAGTTAACTGATATGGGTACGACTTTATCAGTAAACATTTTCTTTGCATCAGCCCCTGTCTTTGATAGTATGCCAAATCTAGAGTCACTTGACATTGTTGCTTGGTTGGTGAGTTCTGCAGAAGCCATAAAGGAAAATCCTGAACGTCTGTTTTTAAGGTAGCACATCCCGTAACACCTTTGATCTGCTTTGCAAGCTTCCCAGAAATAGAAAAATAACTTGTTTGATTCTCTATAATCGGCTGAGCCAACATCAATCTTTGACCATTGCAAGTACATGTAGTGAGTACCAGTAATGTAGTTAGGAGTACCATTGTTATAATACCAATAACCTTCTTCTCTGTAATTAAATTCTTTTTCAATATAGTCAACCCATTTTTCTTTAAACTGTATAGGATATTGGTCCCACTCAAAAGTGCTCTTTATTTTAGTAAGTTCTTTCGGGTAAGGTTGTTTTTCCCAGTATTGTTCGCTTTTATCTTCGCTTCGTTTAACCGGTTCATTGATTGCTGGTAAAGCAATGCGGAGGTTTTGTATTTCAATGATCTGTCCAATTTGTCCAGTTTTACTAATAACAATAAAATCGTAATCGTAATTATAACCGTATTCCCACTTTTTTAGTCTGTTACTTTTTTTTAAAACCTTAGGATTAACAACATCTTTTATTATTTTAAATAATGATTGTTGATAACTCATTTCTTCCTAGTTTCTGGTGATATAGAGAATGATCTCTCAGGTTTGTTTGCTTCCTTTGGTTTATCTTCTAACAACGCTTCTTCTTCCTCCATTCTATGGAGTATTTCAAACGCATCAAATATAGCTAGTTTCTTTGTAGCTGCAGCATTTTTTAGTCTATCTGCTGTGACATCATCATCCGTGTTGACTATAGGTTCTTTAGCAACTTTAATCAATTCCTCAACTGCTATTCGCCCAGCTTGGATTATACTCTTTTTCGTTTCCTTCGTATTCATGTGTTAGTGCAATATCATTAGATTTCATACAATATAAACGTTCACTACCAAAATAAAACTCAAACTCTGAATTAGGTGTAAACGTTATTAATTCTCCACTACTTATGCCAATACTTTCAAGTTGTTTATTAGAGTACTTAATAATACCCTTTAGTGGAACTTCTTTTTCTAGACTAAAATCCTTATCATGGATTATAGGTTTAACAAAACAATAATCTAAGTTAGTGTTATACTCATCATTGTTTTTATACAAATATATCTGAGTAATATTACAAAAATACATATTATCTTTAAAATAAGAACCGCTATTCTTTTCATCACCTCTCATATCGTAGTACCTTCTAAATATGTTGTGATGAACAACAACTTCATCACCTTTTTTAATAGGTGTATTATAAGCTTTTGGTGTAGATATGACTATAGCTCTCTTGCTAACGAAGTTGTGGTTTTCAACACTAGTATTAACTATAAGTTCGTTTTCTCCTATTTTTTTAACATTTTCATATCTACCATTCAATGGCTTTATTATGAAATTATATAAACCTTGCATTAGTATTCTAAATCGTATTCAACAGATATAGACATATTCTTGTTGAAGTTTTTCCAAGGTAAAACCTCATTATCTTTTTCAATAAAAATGCTATAAGAACGATCATCATCATTCAAAACTATATTAGCTATAGTATGTCCACCATAAACCTGTTGACCAACAGAATAATGCATTGCATCATTTTTGTAATCAGAACCTATGCTAATTTTTCTTATTATAGCTTTCATTAGTCCTCAACTTTTTCAAGCTCAGCTTCAATTTCAGTGTAAGATCCGTCTTCTACATTTATATTAACTGATCCGTATTCTTCCTCTAACTCTGCTTTTATTCTTTGATCTTCTTCGTTTATAGATTTTATCTTGTGAAGTAAAGCATGCTTTTGAGATTCTAGATAACCTATAGAGTTTAATGTCTCGCTTAATTCTTTTTGAATATCTTGTATTCTTTTTAATTGTTCGTCTTTAATTTTCATTTAATTTAATTTTATTTTTTAATTATTCTTCTGGTAATGGTTCTGACCAAGCCGGTGTTGCCATTAATTCAAGTATTGAATGGTGGTCATAATCAGCGACTGGAACAACCGAAAAATCAGTTATAAAAGTTGGTGTGTAACCGTCCTCCCATTTAATTACAAATTGAGTATCGTCTAAACTCTTTCTAATTGTAGAAGCGGAGCTTTGACCTATTTGTGAAAAATCTATTAACCCAACATCTGTTAAATTAATTACTGCATATGTTCTTGTATTGTGTGCCATTTTTTATTGTTTTTTAAGGTACGTCTGTCTCTCTATCAACTTCGTCCATATTTAAAGATAAAGCATTTGAAGTGCTATTACTTGCATCTCCTACCCTGTCCTCTATTGTCATATTATTTGATAAGCCACCACCTGTGTAATTTGGTGCGTTACCTTCTAAATCTGATATTGTCATATTTGCACTTGTTCCTGTTGCACTTCCTACATTATCAGGAACATTCCAATTAGTGTTAAATGTAGCATCTTCGCCCATTCTCCAATGTGCAGTAGCACCATCTATTCTTGCGGGTTCTCCACCATTGTAAAGAGTAGTTACTTGTTCTTGAGTTAAAGCGGTAGTACTCCATATTGCTAATTCGTCAATGTTTCCATTATAGAAATCATTTCCGCCATATCTAGGTGCAGTTGCTATTTTAAAGTCTACTGTTGGGTCATTTACTGAATTACCTGAAAGACTGTCTATCAATGTTTGTGTTAATGTATCTTCAACTCCATCTACATAAAATTTAACTCCACTTGCACTTTCTGAGCCATCATAGGTAACCACCACATGATGCCATAACCCATCTACAAAAACTGTTCCCAATCCTTTTTTCTGTATTGTACCTATGGTAGAGCCTCCCGAGTCCACTCCCACTATCCTAAATTGTAAACGATTTTGTTGAGTACCTGATGTTATAAAACCAATATCCCAACCTCTCATTGCATATAGTGGGGCATTTCTTTTTCTTTTCTTTCCCGCAATAGTGTAAATTCTTGTGTGTGATGCAGGAGTTGAAATATTTACCCAAGCAGATAATGTCATTGGTGTTTGACCATCATTGTGTAAAACATCACCACAATTAATTTCATCGTCCACACCATCAAAAGCAAATGACCTTGTAGAATAGTTACTTAATGCAGAATTATCAACTAACCAATTATCAGTAAAATAACTTTGTTCACTTCTCCAATATCCAACAGGTGAAAGTGAAGATAAATCGTTGGGAGTACCTGAATTGTAGATTGTAGTTATATCTGAAGAAGTTAAAGCTGAGTTCCATACTGCAACCTCATCAATGTTTGCACTAGTAAAATAAGTTCCAAGTAATGCACCAATTTGGAAATTATTACCTGCCGTAGCACTAAGTGAAGTTGGTACACCACTTAAACTATTAGCAACCTTTACCCCATCAACATACAATATACACCTATCAGCTGTAATTATAGAACCATCATATACACCAGCAAAATGATGCCAATTTGTATCGTGAGCTAATGCAAAAGATGCATTACTATAAGCCCCATTTCTTGGGGAAAAATATACATTACCATCTGACCACCAACTAAGCCAAATACCATTAGTTCCTGTTATCGAAGAACCAACTACTAACTTCTCAGTAGAAATAGGTTTTTTACCCCAAAAAGAAAAAGTTAAAGCACTTGCAGAATTAATTTGAGTAATAGCACCACAATCTACATAATCGTCAATTCCATCATACTCAAAACTATAGTTTGAAAATTTGGTTTTGTTCTCATTGTTAGGGATTAGCCATTGTGGAGATTTCCAAGTTCCGTTATCTCCGTTTCTGTACCAATTAGTTAAACCAGCTAAAGCACTTAAATCAGTTGGTGTGCCTAAATTATAAATATCTGTAATTTCTAATTGAGTTTTAGCAGTAGTGAAAATTGCCACCTCGTCTAAGTTGCCAAAAAATTCATTTGTAGTATAGCCCCCAGCTTTTCCTATTTCAGTTGAATTTCCTTTAGAAGTATATAATGAAGTTAAAGCAAAACCTGAAACTGTGTTTGTTTGTAGTACACCATCTATATAAACTTTAAGTTTGTCTGCGTCACTTACCTCTGTTTCATCATAGACCATAGCAATATGAAACCAAACACCAACAGTAAAAGTAAAATTTGATGTATTCATTAATCTTAAAGTTCCACTTGAGTCAGCAAGAAAAATATCTATTTTATTAGTAGATTGCTTAAATAAATATTGCTTAAAACCTGTTGAGTAACAAGACATCAGATAGTGATAACTTGTAGTAATTGAACTATTAGCCCAAATTGACCAAGTTGCACTAGTTACATTATCTAAAGTAGTTACATCACCACAATCTACATAATCGTCAACTCCATCTAATGCTAACGAATAGGTGTTAGTAAAACCGCCACCACCACCTCCTCCTGCGTTTACACGGTTGGTACCAATCATGTTAAAGTTAGGTAGTATATTCATCTAGTATATAGCTAATAAGTTACCATCACCTGAGACTGTTCCAGTCGCTGATCTCACTTGAGTAACTAATATAGGCATAAAAGTTCCTGCTGCCACCGCTTTGAAGGTGACTTGATTACCACTTTCTAGTGTGCATTCTATATCTGTTGGTCCAACACCTACATATAACGCTACTCCTCTAGTTTCTGTTCCCGGTATTACTGCGTTGTAAGTTATTACTGCGGCATCATGCCCCATTACTCTAACTTGTGCGGCCATATTACCTTGTACTCCTCTTGCTCCCATTTTATTTATTTTTTATCTTTGTTTATAAATACTTTTTCTGCTCCTCTTGAGCCAAAGTAAGCTACGTATACCGTAACTAGTAGTGTTTGTAGTAAATCTATCCAAGCGGCTTTCATATCAAATATTAATTGCACTGAATCAAATACTATAAATAATGTCATACATACTGTTAGGTATATCAACGCTAAAGGTCTTGTGTTTTTAGATAACCAAGAATCTGATTGCATGTCATACTTCCACCTGTCAGAGATATTTTTCATCTCTTCCATATCCAAGTCTAACAACCTCAACGCTTCTTCTTTATCTTTTGGAGGTAAAGTTTCGTCTTTACTGATAAGGTTTTTAACAACACCAAAAGCTCCTTGATCAGGTAATAAGTCTCCAATACTATCTAGTATTTTAGGGGCTTTCTCTTTTAAAAAAACCCCTACTTTAGTGTCTTTAAATTTCTTTCGATCTTTCTTTTTAGGCACTTTGGATGTATTACTGTCTTAATTTACCAGGACCTTCATCTACTTTAGATTTCAAAAGTTGGGCTGGTTTTGATGTAACTTTATCGGACATTGATATACGTTTTGATCTAGCTTTACTTGCTCTATTCGTATCCATTTCTGCTTTAATTTTTTGCTTTGTTAATGATGATTTGTACTGAGCCTGGTTCATTCTAGTTATTGTGCCGCTATTATCACTTCTAAATGTACCACCACCACCTGTGCCTTTGTTTGGGGTATATGTACCTTTATTGCCATTTAAACTGGTTAACTCTGTAATGTCATTCGAGGGCTTTTTATTTCCACCAACACCTGTTGGTTCACCGTACTTTTTGCTTATTCTTGCCATTTTTTTATTATTTTTGTGTTTTTGTTTTTGATTTTAATCTTGTTTGAATGCTAATAGAAATTCTCTAATAGCAACACCACAAGCTATACCGCTCATAAATGTTTCATTTTTAACTATTAATGCCAACATAGCTGTTAATGCTAACAAAAATCTCATTAGCGGAGAGTTGACAAGTCTTTTTATTGATTCTAGTAATTTCTTCATTTTTTTTATTTAGTTCTATTATCCCATCTAGCCTTAGTGCCTCTTCGGTCATAGTGGGTAAATGTGTTGTATCTTCCAAGGCCTCCTTCTTCAATTGCACCTATTCTTATTAAACCTTCTACTATATCTGCAACTTCATTATCAGACATGTTTGATATAACTATATCGCTAGCATTACCAGTCATGTGTTGTGATTTTGAAGCTCCACCTATTTTAGCATTATAAGTAGGGCATCTGTAGCCGCTATTTATAACTATTGAAGACCCGCAAAAGTCCCTAATTGTCTGTAAGTTTTGTGCGTGAACCTCAACGTTTTCAAAAACATCTTCTGGCATTTCGCAGCCACAATTGCAATTAAACTCTGACTTATTAAAATTAGTTGTTAAATCACCCATCACTTCCCTCGTTCCTGTCTTTTCTGAAAGCATACCATTTATGTGCAGTATAACCTATTGTAACAATTAATAAAGTTAATTTCAATGTTGGTTCTAACCAGTCAGTTAGACTAATCGTAAAAGCTGATGCGTTTAAACAATACAGTTTAAGATCAGTTAAATTCATCATTTGTTAGCGTTTAATACTGCGTTACCTTTGTATTCCACACCACTTATAGATAAAGTGCTACGTATATTTGTGTTTTTAGAAACCATTGTTCTAGTGCCACAGTTTTTACCTGGTTTTGTTTTGTTAACTCCTGCTGGAGCTTGATTTTTTCCGTATGCTGGCATAACTTTTATTTTTTAAACTATTTTGTTAGGATCCACATAATTTGGATCTAATGGTGTATTTGTAGTATTTTGAGCTAACGCATTCATGTTTTCAAACGTTGTTTGATCTGAAACGCTAGGGTTAATAACTGAAGTTGGCGCAGCTTGAAACTTATTTCTAGTATTTTGAAATTCTAAGGCTGCTTGCTGCTGAGGTGTTAAAGGTTGAATAGGATCAATCATAATTATCTTGTTTTATCTTTGTTTACATTTTGAATGGACTTAGATAATACTTTATCACTATAACTATTTCCCTTCATAATTCTATTTGCTCTATTTGTTTCTGGGATGTCTTCATCACCCACTATAATTCGGTATATTCTGCTTATTAACTGTTTGCACTTGAATGAAACTTTATACATGTTGTACTTCTGAGTAGTCCTGTTCCTATGTCTCCAGACAACTATCCAATCTTCCTTCAATAATCTGTTCCAGCGCCTGTTGTCCCAGCTATAAGAGTATGTACCTATTTTAAAATCTTCTATAGTAAAGAAATCTAAAGCATTTAAGTATAATAACAGCTCTAAGTCCGCATCTCTAAGATTACACGTTTTACATGCCCATTTACGTATAATACGGTAATGTTTTAAAAAATGCATGTCTTTTAAGTCACCTGCATCTATTTTTTTCATAAAACTATTACTATATCACTTTCTTTTATAACCTTGTAATCACAATCTTTAATATCAACTTTAAAACCAGCATGTTTGTCATAATATATATTATCACCATTGCTAACTCCTACAACATCAGTTCCTATGTTTATAACTTCACCTTCTCTATACCTTATGTCTTCTCTAGTCTTCTCTGTTAACTCTAAACCACCACTAGTTACAGTTGCGTTGCTTTTAACCTCTTTTATAACTACGTATTTACCTATTGCTTTCATCAGTTCTTAAATTATTGATTACACAATCTGTAGATAATATAGTAGTTGCTACTGAAGCCGCATTAAGTAAAGCACTTTTTGTTACTAATAGAGGATCAATTATTCCAGACTTTACCATATTTACTGTTTTACCTGTAACCACATCTAAACCTCTACCTTTTATTTTTGGTGCTTCGTAGTCATTTATACCAGCGTTTTCTAATATTGTTTTATAAGGCGCTTTTATCGCGTCTAACAATACTTGTTCACTTGGGTTTTTTGCTTTAATGCTTTGTGAAGCATTTAATAAGGCAATTCCCCCACCTGGGACTATACCTTCTTTTATTGCGGCTTTTGTAGCACAAATAGCATCTTCTACTCTATCTCTCTTTTCTTTTAGCTCTACATCTGAATTAGCACCAACTTTAACAACAGCTACTTTAGCGTTTAATCTAGCTAACCTTTTTTCATACCTAATTATTAGGTTTGGATTTTTAGTCTCCTCTATTTTATTTTTTATAGAGTTTACAACGTCTTTAACATCTTCAGGTATTGATTCAAGCTTTAATAACGTGTTTTCTGTACTTGTGATGGATTTTAAGCATTCTCCTAAATGTTCAGGCTGTATAAGATCCATGTCATCTCCTAAGTCTTCATTTATAACAGTAGCACCAGTAAGTAGAGCAAGATCATTTAGTATTTCTTTTTTACTTAAGCCGTAAGGTGGTGGATCAATAACATTGACTTTTAAATTGCCTTTTATTTTATTCATAGCTATCATTGCTAAAACCTGAGGCTCTACGTCTGCAATAATAAGTATAGGTCTTTTAGCTTTTAAGTCTTTTATAATGTACTCTAATATACCTTGTATTTTTCTTTGATTGTCTACCTTACTTTCGATTATTAAAACCAATGGTTTTTCTAATTCCGCATTACCGGTTTCTTGGTTTGTTATAAAGTGAGGGTTTTTCAATACTGAATCATACTGTATGCCTTCTATTTTTTCAACAATTGTCTCTGATCTTTCGTGTGTTTCCATCATTACGATACCTGTTTCATTAACCTGATTAAAAGCCTCAGCAATAGTTTCACCTAAGCTGTTGTCATTATTGGCTGATATTGTAGCAACTTGTTTTATTACCTCTCCTTTAACTTGTGAGGAAGAGTTTTCTAAGTATTTAACTACTTTTTCTACAGCCGAATTTATACCGTTTTTAAGATCTCTAACATTAATGTTTTTATTTGATTCAGACATTGCTTGATTTAATATTGAGTGAGCAAGAACTGTTGCTGTAGTTGTTCCATCACCAGCTTCTTTAACAGTTTTTCTAGCTGCTTCTTTCAATAACTTAGAACCCATGTTTTCTACTGGATCTAACAAAACAACACTGTTAGCAACAGTTACACCATCTTTTGTTATCTGTGGATTACCCATGTTATCTTCTAGTATAACACATTTACCACCAGCCCCAAGTGTGGAACTAACTGCTTTAGTTAGTTTATCTATACCACCTAATATTTTACTCTTAGCATCCTCTCCAAAATTGAGGTGCTTTACTATTGATTCATTCATTTAATTTAATTTAATTTGATTTGATTGTTGTTTGTTTTCTACTCCCTTACTACTAGTTGGTAAGAAGGTACTATGCAAGTATTAGGACCACCAGAAGCAATTCTTAGTTCTAATTTATCCCCATTATTAAATAATGTTCCATAATTTATAGCAAGTGATACTTCTTGTAATGTAACAGAACCTCCTGAATCAGTTTCTGCTGAAACTTCACTACCAGTCAATTCTACATAACCTGATCCAGAATCTTTCCATAATGTTAAGCTATATGTATCATCATTACCATTACCATTCAAAGTTACCGATGCATGTATTGAACAATATATTTGTTTTGTTCCAAAATATGTAACTTCACCACCAGTAGATGTGCCAAATCTTACTGAAGCTTGAGGAGATACAGTAGTAGCATTTATTGCTATAGGGGTTAAACTTGCAGATGTTATAAGTGCATTACCATTTAATGTAGCAACTATACCACTTGTTGAGTTTAATAAGCCTTGGTTAGCAAATACATCATAATTATATGTTGCAGGAAGTGAATATTCAGGTAAAAAAGTTAAACCTTGTGGTTTGAATACTTTTCCTGTTGTAAGCCCTACATTTATAAATGCATTAGATGATATTGTACCAAAACCTGTGGTAGAGCTTGTGCCTATATCAATACCGTTCTGTGTTTGCTGTGGATGAATAATACAACCATTAATATTAACAGCACCAAATGATGCAAAATTGTTTGCTCTTAATTCTATCATAGAACATGTAGCCCAACCTGGAGGATTTGCAGTTCCATTAGTTGTTTCATCATACCAACGTATTAATTCACACGATGAAATTTCTAATTTAGAAGTGTCTCTAAAACTTAAACCTATACTAGGTGCTTGTATATAGAAAAATAATGTGTTTGATATATCTACTAAATCAAAACCATCAAC
>Ga0233412_10000429_pt1 | contig 24534 bp, 24 predicted proteins | sample Na_anoxic_4_MG_FD_180667 | JGI IMG/M metagenome (GOLD analysis project Ga0233412, IMG submission 180667) | Seawater microbial communities from Saanich Inlet, British Columbia, Canada - Na_anoxic_4_MG | ecosystem: Environmental > Aquatic > Marine > Inlet | place: Canada: British Columbia...
GAAGCCCGCAAAGCAGGAGAAAGCACCAGAGGCACCACCCAAGCAGGGAAAGACTCAGGAGGAGATAAACCACGCATTATACTCAAGAGAAATGAGGGAGTGCAAGAAAAAGAACCCCATACTATTTAGTATCGTGGCAGATAACTTGTCTCATAAAAAAGACTTCTCGCCTGCTGACCTCTCAGCGTATCAATGCAAGGTTTTTGTAGATGAGTTTATTCAGAGGGATAAATAATGGAACTTGCACAGCTTGAAAAAGAGCTCATGGAGAAAGCAGGATGGTTGGTCACAAAGCTAACTGAACAAAAAAAACTTGTGATTGATCATGCCCATGCTGAAGAGGCTTACCGTATTGCCCTTGCTTCCAAAATTACCGAGCTTAAATTAGAGGGCGAAAAGGTCACAATTATATCTGACATTGCCAGGGGAGATAAGACCGTGGCAGGACTGAAAAGAGATAGGGATATTGCAAAGGGTGTTTCTGATGCTTGCAAGTCCTCAATTCACTCACTACAGGCCACTATGTCAGGGATTCAAAGCCTGATATCAACTAAGAAAGAAGAGATGAAGTTAGTATAACACTTAAACCAAAGGAGAGAATGAAAATGAAACTGTACGAGATTGAAAACGGAATAAAAGCGATACTTGACATTGAACCAGATGAGAATGGAGAGCTTGTCATTGATTATGATGCCCTTGACAGCCTGGAGATGGAGAAGGCCCAAAAGATAGAGAACCTAATCAAGTATTATAAGGGGCTCATCAGAGATACAGAGGCATTCAAGGCAGAAGAAAAGGAGCTTGCTGTAAGGCGCAAAACCATAGAGAACAAGAGCGCATCCCTGAAGGCATACCTTGACCTGATCCACAAGGGTGATAAGGCAGAGTATGGAGTTCACAAGATCACCTACAGGAAGAGCGAATCTGTGCAGGGTGATGTATCATCTCTGCCAGCTGAGAGCCCCTATTTGAAGATTACAGAATCAGCAGACAAAGCAGGTATAAAGAAAGCTATAAAAGCTGGTGATGATGTTCCAGGATGGGAGCTTTCCACAAAGCAGAATATCCAGATCAAGTAAGGTAAGATTAGGCACACAGAGATAAACTATTAACCTTTGCCCCCGCACTCCAAATCATGATGGACTTGACCGCCAAGGATAAAACGGACGGATAATAGACCCTGCATCACAGCACATCCGATGCAGACCCCAGAGTGTGGGGGTAATTAATTTAACATCAGGAGGCAATATGACTTTATACATTATGACAGGCAATATTGGATCTGGAAAATCATTATTAGCCAGCAAGTTGGCGAAAATGGGAAACATAATTGTTAATATGGACAGTATTCAGCAGATGGTTGGAGGGGGTGAATATGGGTCCTATGACCATAATAAGAAAGAGATATATCAAATAACCGAGATGGCTGCTATTGAGTCTGCTTTAATGTCTAATCTGTCTGTTGTAGTCGATAGGACCAACATGGACATAAAGAGGCGCGCAAAGTTCATCGATGCTGGTAAAAAGCATGCACAAGAGATTATATCCATCAATTTTGGTGAGGGGACAGCCTATGGCCTGGAACGGAGATGCAAGAACAGCCATGGAGTCCCAAGAGAAACATGGGAAAATGTTCATGCATATATGAAAAAGTCATATGAGCCACCATCTCTTGAGGAGGGCTTTGACAAGCTTATAGAAGCACCTACCAAGTTTAAATTCCACGCTTTTGATTTTGATGGAACAATCGCCAAAAAAGACTGGCCTGGTATCGGTGAGCTTTTGGGTTGTACCGTTGAGAAGATGACTGCCCTATGGGAAGACCTATCCAATATCATCATCATATGGAGCTGTAGAAACGGTGATTATGAGAATCAGATGAGGGCTTTTTTATTAAAGCACAAGATACCGTTTGATTTCATAAATGAAAACCCGATGTTTGATCCCGGTGGGCGTAAAATATTTGCTCATGAATATCATGATGATAGGAACGCAGTTTAAACGGCCTTGCCCATCAGGGTGGCTGATCACTGTACTGACTCATGCATTACAGCCCAGAGTCAGCAGGATAAACGGGCGTGATTTATCTATATGCTACACTTTTGGAATAGGCCCTCTGCATTGGGTGGAGGGCCGAACCGGAGCTATGTGGAAGGAAGTCCAGACCTAATAATGAAGAAAGCTACTCCAAGAATACCGGATATTGAAAGCCCTGTGAGCCACCATAATGTATTGGTTGTTTTCTTTTGTACTGCAAGGGCTGTGTTAGTCTTGCCTATAAAACCCTCTTCTTTCTCATCCCCATGGAGGGATGTCTTTACTTTTAATACCTCAGTAAGAGTCTGGCTATTCATCATGGCACTAGCGTCCATTGACCCTTGGAGCTTATCTAGTTGATTTTTAAGCCGAAGTTCAATGATCTCCATTTTTTGGTCAACTATCTGCTTAGTCTCTTTATCCATGTCTCCCGGTCCCATGTTTTATTTCCCTACAGTTTCCCTTCAAATATAATATCAAAATTATTCCAATTGCGCCACTCATCTGCCAAAGTGTCAGGGTTTGTGCCCTTGTAGCCGTCATGTCTGGAGCCTGCCTTATATAGATAATAAGCCACAAGCTCAGAGCAGACCATTCTTTTAAAAATCATAATCTTTGCCAAGGGTGGGATTATATGCATGGGGATCCTCCACCATGGGTAGATATTGCCCTTCTGTTTCAGAACATCCCTGAGCCCGTTATCTATGTCTGTATCTATGGTTGGAACATTGCTTGCTTTACGGGCTATAGGTCTTGCAACCAGCACCATGTCACCACTATACGCCTTTAAGAAGTCCTGAGACTCAACCTTTTTGGGCAGGGCCTCAAGGGTCTGACCGTCATCAGAGATGATAACACCTGAATGGCTGTATGTTGAGCTGCCATCCCTGGACCATAACCACTGAACCGCATTGATTAGCAGACCAACACCAACACTTGGGTTTGAACTGCAAAACACATCACCCCTCTTGATTTCAATCGTCATCGTCATCCCCTCCATTCAATATTGCTGTTGGGTCGTTTATTATCATAGCCTGGAACCACTGAGAAATTAAACTGGGCTCACCATCATTGTTAATGATCACCTCTGCCCCTGACTCCGATCTATACTCAATCTGAGCGTTTCCCTTGGCCGTTATCTGATACTCTTTGACCAGGGCGTACTGTGGCTCATCTCCAGGCGCAACCTCAATAGGCACCCATTCTTGGATGTATGTGGTGGTTGCACACCCTGACATAATGCAGAGTGCACAACATATCATCAGCTTAATCAAGTTTCTCACTCAGCTCATCTATGGCTTTTTCTATCTCAAGCAATTTCGGGTCATTCAGGGCCGCTTTTATACTGGTCCCCTGCTCTTGTGCTTTCAATATAATGCGATCGGTAAGGAGCTGCGCCTGCTTTACTAGGCAATCCCTCATAGCCTCACCATCTAAATCCACGCAATATTCCAGCTCTTCCTTTATAACTTGTTTGTCATATGAGCTGCAAGCAACAAACAAAGAAGTAGAAGCCCAGAAACATACACTCATAAAACTAGAATAAATCAAAAATCTCCAATTCAAATTCTTCAACATTTTCCATCCTCCCCATAAAGTTTCTAAAGGTTGCGCCGCTATTTAGTACGGCCCTATTCTCTCCTAATTTGCCTGGATACTGGCCTAATAAGACACATCCCTCTGAATGGGCCTCTGTATTGCCTGCGTGGAACAGAAGGGCAGTATGGCCAGGGACAATAATTTCAAACGTGTCAGGCCATTTTGTGCCGTGGAATCTCTTGGCCCTGTACCAACCCACAGGAATCTGGAACTTGTCACCCCCTGCATCAGGCATCAGGAAAGAGCAGAAATATTCCCCATCCAGGACCAAGGCACCTAGTGCGCCCTGGTCGGTTTGTTCTAGCCTGTAAAGGTTAATCACCGTCACCATCCCAGTTTTTAAATTCTTTCAACCAAAAAGTAATCTACTAAAATACGGTCTGCTGCATCTGCATGTTGACCTGTAACTTTTACCTCAACATCTGCGGTAGTGTCGATTGCTGAAGAAGTCTCATTCATCGTCATTGTTCCATTATTATTAAGCTCCCAATAGACCATTTGTGCGCTCGTCCCAGTTGTGTTTTGTATGATAGCCTCAAGTTTCCACTCAACGGCATCATTCGCAGCAGGAAACACGGGAAAAGAAGTGGCTCCAAAATAAAGTTTAATAGTCTTATTACCGGCACCACCTGTCTTCTTACCTACCACAGTAACCTTAATGCCTCCACCCTCGCTTATTGGAGTTGCTCCAAGTGTGTTAGCTGGTATAGTTGTTCCGGCCAAATCAACCTCTGCTGTTGATGCTCCGGTTGATACACTCAAGGCCGATTTAGCATAATACAATTGCTGGCCTATAGTTCTCCATTCTCCAGGAGTTCCAGCCTCTATGCACGCCCACCCAGATGGGAAATCAGCATTTTGATTATAGATAGTATCCCCCACATTCCAAGTACCTGTTGTGGGGATGACTGAGCCGTAAAAAACTTTCCTCCCAAACATTTGCCACGGAGTATCCCCTGTATCTGGAATGATAGTTGTCCTACGCCTCGCTGACGCATCTGCATAATTTATACGATCACTACCCGAGGAGATATATCCCTCTAATAGGATACCGTTATTTGATATATCAAAATCATATGAGGCAGCCGGGTCATTCAACGTTATTTCCCTAACAATACCTCTTGATGCTGATTGGACTCCAGTAACAAAATTCTCAATAATCATTCTATCAAAAATCCACCCCTGACTTGTGGTTGTAACACCTGTTTCAAATTGTGTGATATAGGCGTCTTCCACAGTTACAGTTGTACCTAATACAAGCTTTATACCAATACCTGTAGTTCTACTTTTACCACTTACGTATACTTGCTCTATACTAGCGTCCAGAGGGTCCTCTAATATTATACCATTAGTGTGCTGTAGAAGTCTTACGTTTTCAATTTTAGGGTACCTCTGTACTTCTGATCCCGAGGAATAACCAGCTATACCGTACCCCGTGGAACCACCGGAGGAATTGATACGTAAATCTCTTATTTGTACGTTTTGCAAACCCGTAATGGTGATAGAATCATTAGACGCATGAGTATTATCTAATCTACTCGCGTCTCTATTTAGGCCTTTTAGTGTTAAATCGTCTACCAAAGTAAGGCCTTCGTGTCTGTACACCCCAGGTAGTACTTCAATCTCACCACCTAAACCGTCCAAAGATGAAATAGTGGCCGACATTGCGTCATGATCGGATATAGCATCCGCCGGGTTAGCCCCAAACCTATCAAAATGCTCTTTACCCCCAGCTTGATAAACTATAGCTCCACCGTTACTAACGTCATATATTTGTTGATCAGGAGTCGAGTGGACATTACTAGGTCGATAGGGCCTTATAGTTACACCAGAAGTTGCAGGAACAAGTATAGCCCCATTCTCAAACTCAAGAGTGATGTTTTCTGGTATAGAGAAATTATTTAAGAATGTGAAGTCAGTCTCTCCGTCAGGGTCATCGTTACCGCAATAGATAGTTGCTAGGTCTGTGCCTATCCTGTTTTTAATGTCAGCAAAAGAGTTGTCGTCACCATCTACTGACTGATCCAAGACCTTATAATCAGGGTAATATATAGAGCCCCTATTAGGGGGGAAATAATTTATCACCTTACCAGGGCCTACTACATAATCAGAAAATGCCTCAATATTGCTCTCTGGTGGCAAAATAAGAGTCACACCTGATGCAACATAAAATTGAGCCCCATTTTCAATATAGAGCCTCATTCTATCATAACCGCTCAAATCCAAGTCACTGGCTACCATATATTGTGTAGTGGTCCCACTCTTATCATGGTGCAAAATATTGGTATAATAAGGGGTTACGCCCTGGTCATCTATTATATTGTAGAAGGTAACGACTGAATTATCAGCTGATCCTTGGTCTGCTGCGCTTGGATCTGGTGCAAATTGCTCAAATTTGGGCGTGATCATATTGGGAAGTTCAGTATCTACAGTAAACGCATAGCTGTAACTTGAGGCCAGAAGGATTAATAGTGTCAGGATTAGTCTTTTCATTTGTCTCCCCTTATTGGTTTTCATTTTCTGATTGCTGGGCAATGCCTAAGGCGGCAAGGATTCCAGGGTAATTATTAGGTATTACTGTTTTGAGTCCCTCTAAATACGCCTCAGGGTCTTGCAGCTGCTCTCCTAGAGTCTGCGCCCTGAATGGTGTGCTTTTGGGTAGTACTTCAGGCACAGGAGACAAGGACCCCTTAACGAAGCTTGCCTTTTTAATCGGGTCAGTTACAGCCTTGATAGCTCCAAAAGCCAAGTTAAATCCGGGCTTTGCAGAAATGGCACTGATTCCCATCCTATTAAACAAGTCAAGAATAACATTTGCCGACCCCTTTGGTGTTGTCTTGTCTGGTGGGGTTAATTCTGTTGCTATTCTCTCTATATTGTTGAGCCTATTCAATACAGGTAAATTGTCTTTAAATATCTCTTTAAGCTTATCCTTGCCAAGAGTCTCCAGCCTTTTATTAAATGCCGTATGATTAAAGACAGGAATCCCATCTATCTGCCTGGAAGGGGTACTAAAACCAGCATTTACAAGATCAAATATAGTTGTTGTTTTTAGGGCCTCCAATGAAAGCGCTCCCTCTTCCCCGGCCTCCTTTAAGGTCTCCATTAGCTTTCCTACCCTCTCAGCAGGAATCGCCTTGCTTGCTATCTTATCACTGTACACTTTAGAGGATTCAATCATTTGATCGACTCCGTCCCTGCCTGTAGCGATTAGCTGTTTTGCAAGAGCCTTATCACTATATTCCCCCTTTTTCTTCGCATGGGCTGCCCTAGCTTTCTTGAATGGGTCAACTATATCATCTGCAACGCCTGCATCCTCTAAGGCCCTTCCAACGGTGTCAAGCTCAGTATCTAATGATGATTTCAAGTCGTGGACTATCCCTCTGATTGCTCCAGTTGTATCGGCAGAAGATATATTATTCAGGCTCTTCCTGAATCTCTCAAAGTTGGTAGTGTCAAGGGGCGTATACTTTTTAATCCTTCCGGATATTTCTTCGGTGGGTTCAATAACTCCATACTTAGCTAATAATGTTTGCAAATCAGAGACAGATGCCCCTGCTGTAATAGCAAGATCATCTAATTCGTCAATACCAGGCAGGGCACCTTCAATACGCTTAGTGAATATGGGAACAGACCCAACGTCCTTAACATTTTGGACCGCTGCGTCATACAGTTCCCTGGTAGCAGTACTCATCTGATTATAACGTCCTTCAAGCGCTTCTTTTATTAACTGTCCTGTTTCAGTCTTCGTGAATTCGGAAGGGAATAAATCGGTTAGCCTGTTCTTTATCCTTTCACTCTGCTTCAACTTGAACGTCCTGAATGGCTCCGCTGCTATATCTTCAGCAGAGCCCAATAATGATTCCTCTTTGGATAGTTGCTTAAAGTCCTTTGTAAGTTCACCCTTGGATATCGGAACCCCTTCCTCTGCAAAAAGTGCTGCCCTTGCAACCTGTTTAGGGTCGGCCCCTGCTGGCTGTGATTTAATAAAGGCCTGAGCCTCTTCTGTTAGATCCTCAAATGTCCGACCTGACATATCAAGAGCCTCTTTAAGTTCTGCTGTTGGAGTGCCCAAGTTGTCAAGCAGGGACCCCTTAGGAGCCTTGCCCATAATCTTTCTAAAAAACTTACCTAACATAGTTCCAAGAACAGGGAGGAACAACTCCGCACCAGTTGCCAATGCTGCGCCTGAAAAAGCCCCCTTTGTCTGATCTTCAGACAGTAATGCCCCTTCAAGGCCTCCAGCGGTTCCAGCTCCTCCTGCTGATACCAACCTTACAGCTTTGGGGCCAAGGCCTGCCCTTGATGCCGCTGCGCCTGCTCCCTCTGCGGCTACTAAACCAAGAGGCGCGAAAGGTGCCGCCTCCCCTAATGTTTCACCTGCTCCCGTGGTAATAGGTCTCTCTCTTTTTAGTGCTGCAATGCCCTCATACTCGGTTGGGTCAGCTGGATCAATTAGCCCAACGCTGCGCCCTACATTAACAAAGCCCTTACCAGCTCCAATCAAGGTTGCCTGGATTGGCCCCACCTCTTGTGCCAGCTCCGAAAATACCTCTTCTCTTTGCCCTGCCATCTTTTCACGCAATGCAGCTGATCTTGATTCCTTAAAAGTCTGCCCCACACCAAGATCAAGGACTCCTTTTCTTGATAGAGCCTCAACTGAAGCCTTTTGATCAGGAGTCATTGTTCCTGAGTCGTATAACTCTTTTAACTTGGCGAGAGCTTTTTGATCTGCCATTATTGCACTCCTGCGGCTCTTTTAATGAGCTCCTCGACACTCAGATTATCATAATCAGAATCAGGTAGGGTCTCGCCTGGCTCTTCTATCCTTATCGAGTCCACGGGCGTAAGGCTAAAGGATAGCAGGTCATCAATATCATTGACTGTGAATTCATCACCTCTTGCAACTGCTGCCGCCCTTGCTCTTTGTGCTGTGTTTTCAGCTATTCTAAGAGCCTGGGCCAATAATCTCTTATTCGTCTCTGGTGACTTGGTGAAAGCAGCCTCAATCCTAGCAAGCCTTGAGCCCTCTGCTTCAGTGAATGCAGCGCCAAAAGTTTCCCTTAATTGAGATAAAACTGCCTTACCTAAAGTGTTGGACAGCTCACCTTCATCAGCGCTCTCAACACCAAATATCTGCTTGGCCCTTGCCGCCACAGCACTGAATCCACCTGTGTCAACTGAATCAAGCAGATCTATAGCCCTCCTTATGGTGGCGGTTGACTCTGCTGCTGCAACGCCTCTTGCTATTAACTCGGTAGCTTGGGCTTCAGTGCCTCTGGCTGCTGCCTCCTGGGCCACCTGACCGACCTCTCTTGCTGTTTCTTCCTGTCCTGTTTCGCCTAATTCAGATACAAGTTCGAGTCCAGATAATTCAGCCGTTTCAGTTTTGAGTGTCCCGGTGGATGGGTCAAAAGAGCCAACCGCAACCGCTGTTTGTCCTGTTGCTGGGTCTCTCACTATAAAGGATCCTGTTTTCTGGAAAGCGGTTCCTGCCTGCGCTGCTTCGGTCTGCTCTACTGTAAGCTGCTGCGCTGTAGTCGGCATAAGCTGATCAATGATATTGCCCTCTGTATCATCTGAAAGCATTTTCATTTCCATGAGGATCTTGCTTGACACAACAGGATCTCTTTCTTTCCTGTATTGCTGCTCAAGAGATTGCAAGGTGCTCTGCCTATACAGTGGCCATCGTTCTTTGAAAGAGTTGTAAACTGTCCTGTGTGTTGCACCCTCTGCCCCTGCGAACTTATCAAGATCAGTCAATACAGAATCATAGGCGTTCAATACTCCTTTGCCCTCAAGAATCTTTTTGAATCCAGCCACTTTATCATGCCCAAAATTAGTATCTGCATGGCTGGCGACTTCCTGAGTGAATGCCTGATGTTCGCCCAACCTCTGCTCTTGGGCTCCAAGCCTTTGTTCCTGGGCTTGAGCGATTCCAAGCGTTGGTTTTTCAACCTCCTCAAACCTTCGCTCACTCAAATCAAGGGCTTGCTGCTCCTGCTGAGCCCCTGTGGCAAGTGCCTTTGCCCTGTCCCTTGCCTCCATTATAGATGATACTTGGCTCGGTAAGTCAGACAAAGCACTCCTCAATGGGCTAACACTTGTTAATCCATCAGCCATTGGCTTGAACCTCCTTGCTTAATTCGTCCTTGATAAAACCCATAACATTACAAACACTTAGGAAAAATTCACTCACAATCTTACTTGTAATATGTTTCCGCTTCTCATAATACCCAAGCTCTACATATCCATGGTCAATCAACCTATCTACAAGGATCTTCTTGACTATGGCCTTGATAATACACGATTTATTAATAAAAGGCACGATTAAAGATGCCAGCCAATAATACCCTATTACCTGGGATCTGGTTAAAAATGTATCTCTATACTCCCTGGTCAACTCGACTTCTGGACTGTCGTGAGATGTGCAGGCTGTAACAATAATACATGAATCACTTGCTAAATCGGTTAATCCAGCAACTGGATTCAAGGCAATTTTGGCTAGGTCTTTATCCTCTGTCTCTTCTATAAATTCGCCACCCTTCTCAACTATGTCCATACCAACATTGACCTTTTCAAATGCAGGCACTAAGACAGGACCAGCAGCAGCACCAACCTGTGATCCAACAGCAGCACCAACAGGCCCACCGAATACCCCGCCTACCGCACCACCTGCAACGGCTCCAGCGGCCTCATGTTTTTCCCTGGTAGACTGGGCCTTTTCTGCTCTGGCTGCTGCCTCTTCGCCCTTTCTTATGGCCTCTTGCCTTTCCTGCCTCTGCTTCTCAAGCTCTTGAACCTGCAATTTCTGACCAGCCTTAACGCTGGCTTCCTGTGCAAAACTTTCTGCGATGCCTGCCGTTTCAGCCTTAGATAGTGGCCTTCCTGCAATTCTTGCTCTTCTACGGGCAGACTGTAATGCAGATGCGAAATCAACCATGGGAACTCCTCCTAATTGTCGAATATCCTATCAAGTGAATCATAATAAAGCCCTAAGCCTTGCAATTCCATACCATCAGCAACTGAACTTATGGTACTCGATATTTTGAAACTATGTGTCAAATATGGTCCCATTATACAGGACTGAGTGTCAAAAGGGCCAGAGTTTAAAGCTATAGAACTTGGAGATCTCTGCATGTTCGTTCCAGATACGGTCAAAACATCATCACCATAATGCTGTATAGATATGGACTCAGTTGCAGCACTTTTGTTTTCAAACATCAACCTTGTGTATTTGATGGTTGAGTTTTTCATTAATGGGTATGTTGGATCAAGGAAATGGTTCTTGGTCCATACATATTGGCTGATACCGGTACCGTTCCACGTGAAACCATTCTCAAGGCGATACATGGCCCCTTCATCTGTAGCACCATAGGTATATCTTTTTCCTTCCTCAGTCTTAACCACAAAGGCACTCTGAAGCTGATTTGAGCCTGATCCGTTCTCTCTGTAAAGCTTGGTCCATTCCCCATATTTAAGCGAATATTCAAGCTCTACATTGTGAGTTGTTGCACCTGAACCTGATGATATCAAAAGCTTATAGGCCATAATATCAGAATCAAACCACCCAAGGCTATCGGGTTGTCTGTCTACAGGTATATAAGTAGGGTCGTCTGGATCCCAATAATTTCTAATGTCCGCATGGATAGGCACGATCACTGCGCCATCACACATATAAACTCCTGATGAGCCCTGCCAAATGGCGACATGTCTTTCGCCCTGTTCCTCGCTTGCAACTTCGCAAACGGTTATAGACAATGGAGCTATGCAACCTATGTTGCTAGACATTTGCTGAACCGTCCAATCTCCAGGGTATGTTCCAAACAACCTGTATGTTTCATTTTGCTTGCATACTATCAGCTGATCATATCCGGTAGAGTTGAACACATTATAAATATTTGCAGTCCCTATGATATCTTCATCAGTCCCAAAATATACAAATCCAGCATCAGAACCATTAAAAATATAAGGAGCATTGAAAGATGAAAATATAGCCTTATTTTTCTCTCCGCTCTGCTCAGACAATAATATGGTCCTATTCCCGTACAGAGCCGCAAACTTATAATTCTTGATCTCTTCTTGGCTCGGTATACCTGTTATGTAATATATCTCCGTTTCATCGTCTAGATTCGCAGTCCATGACAACCTATAATAATACAATTCAGCTTCTGTCTCTATGGCTGTAAGAAACTCATCTGACATATCGGGAGAATCAAAGGTTATAGTACCTGACTTGCTTAAGCTAACACCGTCAACATTGGTAGAGTCATCAATATTGCCTGCTTCCTGCCATGATCCGCCATCCCAATATGATACTGATACAGTGGCTGAGTTTCCGTTTCCTTTCTTCGCTGGTATGTTCAAGCTTATTGACTGCAACCTTTCTATGGATCCAATCAGCAAATAGTCATCAGCTGTTCCAAGATCATCCAAAACAACCACGGTTGTCGTATCGTCATCTTGGGCCTCAGGTGTGTAATCATTATAGACATCAGCATCAAATACAAAGCATGATGAGATTATAGCATTCGCACCGTCCCAGATATTAGATATCCCCTGGGGTTCTGCTGAGCCTGTAATGTATGATATTTCGACACCAGCATCGCATTGGCTCACCTCGATTTGATACCAAAAAAGCTCTATTTCATCCACAAGCTTTAAACTGGCTATTTCTGTTGTGCTATCAAAGGTAACCGATCCAGTTTGATACATGCTTGTTGCACCGCTTGCTGTACCATCAACCAGATTAGAAACAGGTAACCATTCGGATCCAGACCAGTAGTTCACCAACATGGTACTTGATGCGATATTCGGAGTCTCAATATACATCCTGAATCCGTCAAGCTTTAAATATGACCCAAGATACATGTATGTCTTGCCTGTAGATGTATATTCTGATGTGGGAGGAGTGAAAGCAGATGAATACCTGGCAACACCCTTGCTTACCCTTGTTTCATCTATCCAACCATTAAAATCAAGCCCTATAGATACTCCACTTGCATAATCAGGGATTGCGCTTGACTCTGAAACAGATGCTTTCTGAACACCGTCAATCCATATATTCCATGTATCTGTATCATTCCTGGTAACCGCGATATGATACCAAGTATTGGTTGATATAAGCCCATTTGCAGTACTTACACTCACAGCAGCAACATCATCAACCTCATGGTAAAAGGCCACATTACCAGCAGACCCAACAAAAAACCCTGCATAATTTGTTGAGCCTGATCCCTGGTAATAAACATATAGATCATCATCAAGAGCATTTACACGCACCCATGTATCAATAGTTAAAGCAGATGACCCAAAGTTCCAATCATTTGAATCATGGATTGACAAATAATCTCCAGTTCCGTCAAACAGCCCAGAACTTAAACCAAATTTCTTGTATGCAGTATCGAGCTGAGCATTTCCGTTTGCAGTCACAACATGAGCGGACCCGCTATCATCCGTGAAAGTAGTACTTCCATCAAGTCCATTATTATGCAGCATTAATACCACATTGCTGTCGATTTCTGCCTCTGCTGAGGCTGTTACTGCAACATTCCCGCTATCTGTAAGAGTATTAGAAACCTGCTCTGAATAATCATATGAGAAGCTTCCATCCGGATCATATATCTTGAATCCTAAAACGCTGGACTCATCCCCTCCCCATATTAAGGTCTCCTCCCCGTTGGCATAGACAATATTCCCCTGGGGAGCTGGTGCGAATCTACCCAGGCCAGCACCTTGAGCATCATTATGCCATACCGTGCTTGAAAAATTACCTTGGTTGGGTATTGCAGTGGTGTTTCTATAAACACGGCCACTGGTTCCGCTTACATTGGTTGCATATACCAAAACATGGGATTCATCAGGCTGATCCTTTTTGAAGTGATAACCATTCTTGGGGTATTTGTATGTTGAATCCCAGACAGAAGAATTGATAGGCGTATGACCCTTGACCCCAATAAGCCCTTGATGGTCTTTCCTTAGATTCTGAATGTCTTGGAATCCAAAATCATCAATCAAGGATGGATCATTGGCAGGTTGCCATCTACCATTAAAAGTGATTGCATACCCATCCATTGATTGGGCATTACAAATACCAAGTAATATAAAATAGATAAATAAAGTCAGTAATATTCTCATAGAAGAAACGGAGCCCCCAGATCTTCCTTACTAGCTTTTTCCCAAAAGTCAGTATTAAGTGTTTTCATTGCTTCAAGTTGGTTGGCATATAACCCAGGCCATAATGTTGGATTATCAACCATCACATTGTTTTCTGCAAGCCTGGTTGCTGCCCCTGATACTATCATATGGTGGAACTGTGGCGGCAATAAAGGAACGTCTGTGCTGTTTACGAGCCTTGGGGCTCTGGCTTCGAACCAATATCTGAGCTTGTAATTGTCGTCAGAGCTTGGATGCCATATGATTTGATTTGTCTCTCCTCCTGTGCTGCTGAAACTTTTGCCTGCATAATATCTTTCAGGTAACCCCGTGTTATCTGTCCAGTGGTTTTCACCGTAATCCTGATCAAATCCGTCTGGACCAATTGGAGTCATTGCCTTTTCATCATTCCAAGATGCGTTGGTTATTCTCTGTATTGACTTTCCCGTTGTATTTAATGTCAGACCTCTATGGCCTATTATGCCACCGCTTTCATATGAGCTATATGAAGCTGTTGAGATCCCCAGATTTAAAAGATTTGGACCAGGCACAGAATTAACAGCGGCTATTCGCTCATTTACCTCTGTCATACCTTGGACGTTATTAATCACAACCAACGCACCAACGCTTAATCCATGGGGTGATTCTGTGGTAAAAATACCAGGGTTTGCCTTTGATATCGCCGTGATATTGGAAGGGGCTTGAGCCTCAAGAGAGTCATCCAAATCGATCATCCACCAGAGAGGATTATTCCTGTCATAAACCATAATTTCATTCAAGTAGACCATGTTTACAACATCCTCGATGATGTCATTCATGGAGTTATTGAAATCCCTAATGATATTCTTAACTCTGGTCTTTATTTGCCCATAATTTAAATAATCAGTCATGGTGTCCTTTGAAAAATCCCCCAGGTTGCCCCAGGGGATTTGATTATTCTAAATATACCAGATTATCTGAGTCTTGTGAACAGGTAATGAATGTAACCTGCTGCGGTATCAGATCCGGCTGAACCTGTATAAGTCAGGCTGACTGCGTTGGCTCCAGTGCAGACATGGCCATCAGGATCAAAGTTTGTACCATCATCCATCAAGGCCCCTGAAGTGGTCAGGGTCACAAGAGGATAACCAGCGGTTGCAACTGATACTCCAGCAAGGAACCCGTTTGCATCTCCAGCTGTTTCAGAAGAAAGCAGGCCAATGTCAATTGTTTCAGTGGCATCTACTGTCACAATTTCAGCCTGTACATGCTCGATAAGAGTATCATACTGAAAATTAACACCTGTGTCAGTCTCTGAGTTATCAGAAGCACCAAACCATATCATTCCAGTATGCTGCTCACCTGGGCTCTCATCAATTATGATAGTATGCTGATACTGATTGAAGTCCTCAACAAAGGCCGTATAACCACCATCTGTATTGACTACGATCAGATCTACATTCTCATCCCCTGCCTCGCCTGGGTCAACTCTAAACCTTACATAGTCATTACATGTAACAGAGCTTGCAAAGGCTGTAGCTGATACAGGATTGGTGATTGATGTCATGGTGTCATCATCAAACTTATAAAGAGTCTCCGCTGTGTCAGAGTTTGCCTGTAGAACCTTAAAAGTAATCCCTGAGGTCTCCCTGACAAGGTTTTTCTCTCCAATGGCATTCGTTGTGCCATCCCAAGAGTAAACGGCTGCTGTCATGTCCTTAAATTCTGCCTGAGCTGCGCCTGCATAAACACAGAACATCATCGCAATTGTGATCAGTGTAAAAAGTTTTTTCATGTTATCCTCTCCAAGAGTTGGAATTATTGCCCACGGTGTTACCCCGTGAGTTTTCCACTCTCATTAAAATGTTTGCTGTGAACCAAAGAGCCTCATAATTGGTATCAGTAACACCCGAATCGGAATCAAGCTGCTCTGTGAGTGTCTCAATTGCGTCAACCAGGTCATACAACCAATCAACTAGCTCTCTCTGAGGGCCTAAACCACTACCAGGATTAAACCAAAACGCCTTGCCATTGCCAAGGGTATTACCCTGCTGGTTTGTAACCATCTTAAGGCATTTAGCCGTATATACGTTCGCCTCATAATCAGTGTCATTAACAGTTCCATCCGCGTCAAGCTGCTCTGTCAATGTCTCAAGGCTGTCATATATCTGATAGGCAAGCTCAATCAGTCCGTCTGCGCTCTCTCCATAAGGACTGATCTTTTTGAAATTCTTTTCGGCAAGGTACTGACCTGTTTTATTGCCCCTGGTATCCTCAATAATTGTATTGAAAATAGCAGTATAGCAATTAGCCTCGTAAGTTTCATCAGTGACACCACCATCATCATCCAGCTTGGTGCAGATGCCCTTAATTGAGCTGACTATCATATACAGCAAATTGACAAGATCTTTCTGACTCAAGCCAGTGGGCTTTATATCAGGGTATATACTCGCCATAAATTACACCTCTACATTGTTGGATATGCTGCCTGCTACATCGTCAAGGGAATCCTCAGACTCTCCAGAAATGGAACTTGCAACACGTTCAACCTTTAAATGAGGATTGATAATTATACCAAAAAGCTTTCTCAGCCTGCTACTCTGGTTAGGATCAAGAAGGACATAGTTGGTGTCAACCTGTACACCGCCCTTTCTTTTCAGCTTGAAAAGCAACTGAGCCCTAAGGCTGTGGCTTTCCACTATCGCAACGGTAATCTTTCCGCCGTCTTCAAGTTCAAGCGTCCTGTCAAAAACGATGTCAGTGTTTTCTCCTCCATTGTCATAATCCCTTAAGACTCTTGAATGATAGCTCTTTAGGGTAACAACTTTATCCTTTGGGGCCTGTCCGTCTCTTTTGTCAACAGTGATTGTTACGGCTTTGCCTGAAGGATCTTGAGGAACAAACATCTGGGGGTTAAGGCCAACAACATATGTTGTAGGTGTCAACACCTCACCGATATGAACCTTTTCATTCAAAGGATATCCATCAAAAGGGGCAGGAGTCCTTGCAGTATCCTGACTCAGTTGCTTGAAATCCTTCATGGAAAAGCTTCTGATATCAACCTTTTTAAGGTCTTTCTCAAGGTCGCTTTGCCTCTTCTTGTTCTCTGCTTTGCTTGCAGGATCTATAAGCTTTTGATCTTTTGCCATTTTCTCTCCATACTATCCCGTTAGTTGGGATAGGAAGGGCAAGCGGGAGATTCTTGCCCTTGTCAGGATGTACGGCCAGTACACCCCTATCCTATCAAGCCAAATTAATTATTGGTCCTCATTGTTCTGACAGCGATCACAGCATTGTCAGCACCGTTAAACACATTCTTGGTTGTTCCATAGATGGAACCGATACAGAAACCAACCTTATTCTTGTAGTCAAAGGTTTTCTCTGTCCAGATCTTACGCTTTGCGTATGCAATGGCACCGGCTCCGCAACCCATAAAAAGTGAAGTGGTTCCGTTTACATTGGCACCAGATCCCCAGTTTGTGGATGTGGCTGTTCTGGAATGCTCATGGATAGCTGTACCCTTATGCACTCCAAGTGCTGTATGGAATATAGGGTTATCAGGTCCAGCCTTCATAGCTTCACGCTGAGCCTGCGCCCATGCGGCGTCTCTTTCAGACAGGTCAAAAGCTGAGTCAGGAGAGGTCACAAAAGCAAAGCCCTCTTTCCCCATCATCTTCTTTCCTATGATCTTTGGAGTTGCCTTGTGAGCGTATGCAACACACTTACTGATAAGGCTTAGAGTGAGATAGTCACCCGCCTCGATAGTTGCTGTACTGGTTGCATCACCACCATAAATAACCTTTGTTGGAGATGTGCCAAGATCAGTGAAGAAATCCTGATCAATAGTCTCAGCCATCCACCTTTTAAGCAGCTCCTTGGCCCATTTCCTGACGCTCTTGTCAGATGGGTACTGATCAGAAAGCTTTCCAAAGGTACGGATTGCGTTTCTTTTCTGGTCCAGGGTGATAGCATCATCAAATACATCTGGAACTTCCTCATTGCCTTCCATGGTGGAGTCACCAGATACACCAGATCCTGAAAGATCCCTGAGCTGTCCAAAGTTGTGCTGATATCCCTGCTCTTTCTCAAGGTCAGGAAATTCAACTATAAAATCATTCATTTCAGATGGACCAACAAAACCATGTCCGTAGAAATAAGACTCAGTCTTTGCCTCTATCCACCATCTCTTAGCCCAAGTCTGGGCTGTCAGTGCGTCTGTAGTTTTAAATTCCCAATCTGCCATTTTAAAGTCCTTTCAGACTTGATACCGATCAAATAGGATCCCAGTCTATACCTGGAAACTTATCCTTAAGAGATTGAGGGGCATCCTTTAAAAAGCCACCATACTCTTTCTCAGACATATTATTCATCTTAGAAACCATCTGGTGCTCTGACATTTGCTCAAAAGACTCCCACTTATTACCAGCTGGCCTGTCTCCACTTCCACCCTGTACTGTATGGCCCGGGTTCTGCTTGAGCTTATTGCCCAAATTCCTGGCTCCATTCTTCAGGGCATCCTCTATGATCTTATCCTTAAACAAATAAGTGTAAGCCACGTCAAGGTTTGTGGTGTGATTCTTAGGGTCAGATATAAAATCTATGACCTGCTGTAATGCACCGTCAACCCCTGCGACTTCATCAGATGATAAGGCTTTAAGATCTTCTTTGCCATAATGGTTTTTCGCAAATGTCTCTTTAAAGGTTGAAACATCACGCTCCGCCTGGGCTTTCTCTTCCTCTGCTGCGGTTGCCTGCTTGGCCTGCTCTGCCCTCACTTCGTCATTGGCTCGCTCTGTGTTGAGCTTCCAAGAGATATAAAGGTCTGCTGCTGCCATTGGGTCAACTTTCTGCACTTCGGCTAGAGTCTTGCCCTTGTGAGTCCCAGAATCAACAATCAGGTTTGCTGCTGCTGCTGGGCTGGTATCCTGTATCTGTGTGGATACCTGAGCAGGCGTAGGCTGAGTGTTTTTAGGGGCAGGGGCCTTGTAATCAGCCGGTGCCTTATCTGGGTGCAGTTCGTAATATTTCTCAACTCCTAAGGTCTTGATCAGTTCAAGTTCACGTTTAGTTTCGTTTTTCTCCCAAGTAAGCGCGTCAATCCTTTTGTCAAGATTGCTCTTTGGTTCACCTGGTACGGGTTCTTGGCCTCCTGGCTCTGGCTCCTGCTCACCCTCTTTGTCTGGGTCAACATTTGGCTCTGGCTCAGCTGGTTGCTCTGGTTCTTGTCCTGGGTCAGCTGGTGGGTCGTCAATCGCTGGCTCACCTTCTGTCCCTGGTTCAGGATTTCCAGGTTCCTGTGCAGGCTCCTCCTGCGGCTCTACTTCTCCCAATTCGACTAATTCCTCTGGTGTAAAGCCTTCATTTAAATCTACTCCCATATTACTCCTTTTTGCATGTCTCTTATGAGGCCGACAAGTAGCCTATTAAGTGCATGTCATTAATGGCTGACAAGGGGCCATGATTCCTATTTTTCTTTTACCTTAAGCTCAATCTTAAAAAGGCCGGTCACGGTGTACTTATCAGCCTCATAGTCAGCTGGTAACAGGCTCCTGTCTATCTCAAACCGTCTTGGCCCGATTATCTTCTCACCTTCCAGGGTGATCCTTGCGGCTCTACGATCTACAGACTGAAACTTGACCTCACCGCCTATCTCAACTTCTATAACTTCCTTTTTCTTGGGCTTCTTTGGTGCTCTCTTCTTAACTGCCATTTATTGCGCTCCTTGTTGTTGTATTTGCTGTTGTTGGGCCTGTAATTCTGCCCTTTCCCTTTGTCTCTGCCTTTCTACCACTGAATCCTTATTCGGATCATCTATATAGTCAAGAGCTGCCTCTGTATCAAATATCTGGGCATTTCTAAGCTCTATTGCTGCTCCAAGTTTTGCCATCCTATTGGTGGGCATACTTGAACCAGCTGTGATTTTAACATCAATATCAACTATGGAAAGCTCTGGGTTGCCATCAATGGGGGATATAAGGTTAAGAGCCTCAAGCCATCTGTTTTTTATTAAGATACCCTGCTCTTTCTTCATCCTGGCGATCTCTTCAACAGCCTGGCCCTGCTCTTCTGCCTGCTGTATCTTCTGCTCGGCCTCAAGCCTCTCCTCTTCTGGCAACCACTCATACAACTCAGAATCCTCTATCAACCTCTCCCATTGGTCACGACTCCAGAAGCGCATGCACTTTGCAATGATGGACTTGCCAAGCCTGACCAAGGCTGACTCCAAGGCCCTCAAGAAAGGCTTTGACATCATCGCACCAAACTCCTGAAGAGCGTAAACAGTCTGCCATGCTATGCGCTCTGATATGTTTCCACGCATTACATCGGATAAGTCATACTGATTATCAACATCAGTTGAATTAAGCTGCTCAAGCTCACCAAATAACTGCACATTGGCTGCACCAGACCCCAATCTGTAAGGCTGAAAGGCTGCGTTTTGATCAACTATAAGCTCAGACCCTGGTGTACCTGGTTGACCCTGCCAGACCGCATTCTTTGGCCTGACTACTGGACTTGCTGCAAGCTGAGTAACTGCATATGTCAGCTGCGCTCTACGCTTTATTAGGTCCCTGTTACTCTCCACTGCATAATTAGTTGGGCTCATTGGGTAGGCTGTTCTGGTCCTGTGATGTGGTAGCCCTGCCCAATCAATAATAGGCTCGCCATCGGCGTCCACACCCTCAGGGTTCACCTCATTGCTCATCACCTTTTTGCCAACTATAACAATCTTTCGTCTTACTTCTCTTCCCTTCTCAATGACCTCCACAACTTTGTTGGCCTCAATAGCTGCATCAGCCTCTTCCTTGGTCTCAAAAGTAACAGGAACCACTTTCATACCATTGACTTGATAACCAAAGTATTCAGGCACAGTCTCAAGCATCCAAGCTTCTATCTCCCATACCATGGGCCGCTCATCACAGTCAGCGTCTTTCTCACTCACGTTCTCTGCATAGTTGTCACCTGAAGTAAGCCCCTCTGAAAGGGTCGGCTCTCCTATGTCACTGCTGGTGCTAAACTGGATATCCTCTTCTTTAATCCCAGGATAGTGTGACTTGATATAGTCTGGGGTTCTCTCTATGGCCTTAATCATGTGGGTGTCAGAGAAATCTCTTTTGCGGCTCTTCGGATCCCAATAGAAATTAGTCGGGTCTTCCTCTGCAAATATTATTCTGCCAAATGGCCCCTTAGTGACATCAAACCAACAACCTATCATTCCCTGAGCACCAACCTTGGCTTCCTCTACCAGGCGGTAAGTCTCATCTTGTCCCTCATTCTTCTCCCAGACAACATCGTTCGCCCTTTTAAGGAGTTCAGCAACATACAGGTCACCCTTTCCTATGGGGTTAAACTTAAGCTCTGGTTTCTGGTCTGTGACTATTGCAGATGCACCCTGAACACCCTTAACAATCTTATTGATGGTAGGCTGATCAATACCAAGCTTTGACATCTCTTGGATATCTTTCTCGGTAAGGATCTCGTTTTCCATAGCATCCCATGCAATCTTACGGTCCTTGATCCATTTTGCCCTTGCAGTCGCACCATCATAATACTTTAGGGTCTTATAGACCTCCTTGACCTCATCAGGCATGTCTCCACACTTACATATAAAATCAAGGCTTGATGTGACTATTGATTCTGGCATCTAACACTTCCCTCCAGGTACTACGATATTGGGGTTCTTCTCCACAAGGAACATGGGCTGGAAGGTCTGAGAGAACCTTATTTCATATTCGCTGATCTGAGCTGAATCCAGCATACCAACGCCCCTATCAAGGAAGACATCAAGTATACCATTGACCACAGGCTCTCTTTCCTTCTCTGTAACCTCTGACAGCTTCTGGTCACACTTAATGCAAATCATTCTCTGCATAACTTCACCGAGATCCTTTAAACCATATCCCACTTCCCACTCATCAACCTTGTGAGTATATATCTTATCCTTGTCCAGGCTCTGGAATATACCATTCCTGACCGCCATTACAGGAGCCTTGTTGATGTTCTCCACAAAGTTACGCAGATCCTCAAAGGCTTTCCGGTATCTCTTACGGGTTCGCCTCATGGCTCCGCTTTCTTTGATTGTCCTTAGTTTCTCCCTTGAATCATGTGACATACTGGCCTCTTAATTATATCTGTAATAAACGATGAGTTCTGCTGTCCCTGAGGTGGTAAACTCTGCGTAAATACCAGACGGACAATCAAAATTAAGTCCTGTGGCCCCATTCAAGCCAAGGTTTGCAGCCACAATGCCATGTGTTGGCACTATCTCCCTGCCTGTGTTGTCTGTCCCATCATAGATAGTGAAAGCAGAGACGTCATTTGTCCCATCAGTCCCCATCAGGTAGCCCTTCATTATGGCTGATCCATTGGCAATGATACCTGAAGAGGTTAGCTTCTTAAACTGAAATGCCCCCTCTTCTGCGTGTCCTGCTCCAGAAAGACAAACAAGCCCGATTACCGCTATTATTGCTATAAATCTTTTTATCATGATCTCATCTCCTTAATATACATGTAAAAGTAAGCCGTTAATATCGCTGAGGTCTCCAGACTTAACCACAGCAGATACGCTGTCTATTATAAAAGAGGCTGCTGCGCCTCCCTTTGTTGATATGTAAAGCTCTCCTGTTGCTATGGTCAAAGGAAAACCTGACATTCCCGCTGATGTGATCTCATATGAGTTGGCCCCACCATCAGAAACAACTACTGTGCCAGATGTCAAGGTATCGACATTCAACATCATATTGTAATCTTCATTCGCAAGGGCTTGCTTGATACTGAAGACTGTCCCGCCACTATCGAACTTAACTAGACCCTGGTTCGGATCATAGCAAGTGTGTTCTGTTGCGGTTCTGGTCCCAACCTCCGTCCAATTATCAAGAGTTAGAGTCTTTAAAGATATGCCACCTAAAACTATAGTGGTAAGATCCGTACCCTTGGCCCTTAAGGCAAAATCTGTCGGGCTGGATCCAGTGTTACAATCATAAAGAATGTCAGTGCTTGGAAACTCGTTTATTGCCTGCTTGGAAGGGAAAAAGGTATCTCTGACTTCACAGTTGCTTGATTGGTTGTACTCAAGGATCTCAACAGTAACCATACATGATTGATACGCAGGGACTGGTTCGTCATTAGTAGACAAGTTGCCTGCGGCCGTACCGTTATGTGTGGCGGTGCTGCCTGAGATACTCCATGGTGCTTGTGTGGACCAGCCTGTTCCAGTATCAAAACCAGGATCAGTCGCCAATTCTGCGCTTGCTGTGGTCGATGTGAATTCAGGATTTGACAGTTCATTGGAAAGAGCCTGAGATAAACCCAAGGAAAGGAATAGAGCTGTTAATATTAATCTCTTAATCATCTAGTTTTCCGTCCTTCCATATCTTGAGCCACCCGTCATCAGTCGGATTGACTCGTTCTGGTGGGCCTTCAAGAAAAATGTCTGCTTGTACTGCGCAACCGCCCGCGATGGTGCAGTCATCATGTTTGCCATCCTCATGGCCCAGTTTGCCATCTTCATGCTTGATGAAGGTGGAGCACTCATCCAGGAGAATGGCACAATATACCGTGCCTGTTGTAGCTCTAAACCAGTTTTTAAGGTCGCCTGCAAGTACATGTTTACTCTGGTGTGTAGTGTTCCAGCCAAATTTCTTAGTTAATCCTGCCCCAATTTGATCAGGTATGACACTAATATACTGATTTGATTCAAGTTCTGCAAGTCTTTTTATTGTGGTCTGACCTGCCCCTGTCCTTTCAGCACATATAAGCGCGTTTTCATAGTATAATGATAAATTACTCAGCATATCGGCCCAACTATGAGCATCAACCCTATTTGACCTTAATCGTGCTATAGGTTCATGTAATAACCTATCGTAGACATAGGCAACAGACCAATCCTGGCCAAGCCCCTCTGATATATCGGAGCCTATGCAGTATCTTTTAGTCCAGTATGTGGAATCCCACCCATCAACCAGCCAGTAAGGGAATCGCCACACCTCAAGTATACCTCTGTCTGATTGCACAAATTCAAGCTCTTTATGCCTATTCAGCTCCACCATGCCCCTTATGCCATCCATGGTGTAAACATGACGCTTAAGTGTGTTTGTGAAGTATGAGCCTCCTGTAGTGCTTACGGCCTCTTGCTCTGTCTCTGGATATTGTTCGCTGAACTCCTCCTCATCCATACCGCCCATCAGCTGAATGTCTTTGAAATTCTCTGGCCTTCCTGGTCGGTCCCACCATGGCATGAAGATTCGTTTAAAGTCATTTAATCCCTTCATAGAATCTGTGTATATCTGCCTTGTCCAAGACCACCCTGGAGCGGTCTTGATCGAATTGGAGATCACTATAAACCTACCACTAGCCGCATCGACACCAGGCTTTGAGGCTGAGTATATGGCCTTTATGTGGGGATTCCAACAGGTTTCATCAAGTATTACAAGGTCAGGGGTTTTAGACTGTGCACCTGCCTCTGTAGTGGCAAGGGATTTTATAGTGGAGTTTCCGCCCTTATGGTAAAATACAATCTGCTCAGTGTTCTGCTTCACGATCTTTGGGGCTAACCACTCAGGCAACCTTGACATGATAAAAACACACCTATCAACAAACTCAACAGCCCAATCACCCTTGGCACTCATTACGATGACCAGCTTCATAGGGTGAGTCATGCACCACCACACTGTATAGGCCGCACAGATCCAGGTCATGCCAAGCTGTCGAGCCTTGAGCATGATAAGCCGCTTTGCACTGAAGATCTCAGGAACAACCCTTAGCTGT
>Ga0233412_10000430_pt1 | contig 24533 bp, 23 predicted proteins | sample Na_anoxic_4_MG_FD_180667 | JGI IMG/M metagenome (GOLD analysis project Ga0233412, IMG submission 180667) | Seawater microbial communities from Saanich Inlet, British Columbia, Canada - Na_anoxic_4_MG | ecosystem: Environmental > Aquatic > Marine > Inlet | place: Canada: British Columbia...
TCAGGAAATATATAGCAATCTAAAATAATTTTATGATAATATTGGGAATTGATCCTGGAACAGCTACTACTGGATATGGTGTTATAGAAAAAGATAATAATCTTAAAATGATTGATTATGGATGTATTATAACTACAACTGATTATTCAACTGCTGAACGACTCAATATTATAGATAAAGAATTATCTAAAATAATTAAAAAATATAAACCAGATAAAATAGCTGTTGAAGATATCTTTTTTTTTAAAAATGTTAAAACAGTTATTAAGGTAAGCCAAGCAAGAGGAGTTATTTTAGCTAGAGCAGCAAAAACAAAAATAGAAGTAATTGAATATACTCCACTTCAAATTAAACAAGCAGTAACTAGCTATGGTAGAGCTGATAAAAATCAAGTTCAACAAATGGTTAAATTATTACTAAATTTAAAACAAATACCTAAACCAGATGATGCTGCTGATGCCTTAGCAACAGCCATCTGTTGTGCAAATTCAATAAGATAATTTAAAATTATGTCTATTATAACTCAATACATGACTAGTCATGGTGTATCAGAAGAAGCAGTTATTCTACTTTTAATGCTTCCTATTGTTGCAACAATTATTGCTTTTGCAAGACAAGTTATTGGTATTAAAGGATTTGGAATTTATACTCCATTGATTATTTCATTTGCCTTTTTAGCTACTGGATTAAAATATGGATTAGCTTTCTTTATAATAATAATTCTTGTTGGGACATTAACTAGATTAGCTGTTAAACGTTTTAGATTATTATATCTCCCTAGAATGGCAATCGTTATAATAGCAGTAGCAGTATCTATTCTTCTTGTCTTTTTAGAAGGAGCATATTCCGAAAGAAATGGATTAACAGCCGCCTCTATTTTTGCTGTTATAATTATGATTACATTGGTTGAAAAATTCATAGCATCTCAAATAGAAAGAGGTCGCAAGGAAGCAATTACTTTAACTATTGAAACATTACTCCTTTCTATTATTTGTTATTGGATTGCTATTTGGCCATGGCTCAGAGAAACAGTATTAGCTTATCCTTTTTTAATTATTATAGGAACTATTATAATTAATATCCTACTAGGTAAATGGACAGGATTAAGAATATCAGAATACGCACGTTTTAGAAAAATAATTAAATCTATTGAACCATCTAGAAAGAAATAATCTCATCATGTTTGATTTCTTTAAAAAATCTAAAAATATTTTGGGTATAAATGCCCGCAATCTTACTTATTTACGGCCCTCTAATTCTTTGAGGGCTATTCGTATTGCTGATAATAAGCTTCTTGCAAAAAAAAAATTAGCAAGAAATGGCTTACCTGTTTTACAGACATACGCAAAAATTAAAAGAATTGAAGATCTTAAAATATTTGATTGGGCAAATCTTCCATCGACATTCACTCTAAAACCAAACAAAGGATTTGGTGGTGAAGGAATTCTTGTTATATATGGAAGAAAAAAGAAAGAACCTTATCCTTGGGTTAAAGCAAATAAAAAATTAATAGAAATAAAAGACCTTCAAAGTCATATTTTAAACATTTTAGAAGGTAATTTCTCTAGAACAAGTATCCCTGATATTGCTTTTTTTGAAGAAAGAATTAAACTTTTAAAACTATTCAAACCATATAGTTATCGTGGAATACCAGATATTAGGGTTATTGTATATAACTCGGTTCCAATTATGGCTGAAATGAGATTCCCTACTAAAGAATCAGGTGGTAAGGCAAATCTTCATTTAGGAGGAATTGGAGTTGGTATTGATATGGGCACAGGAACCACTACTACAGCCATACAAAATGATAAAATAATTGAATATATTCCTAAAACCAGATTATCATTAAAAGGAATACAAATACCTGAATGGAAAGAAGTCTTACAATTAGCTATTAATGCTCAAAAAATAACTAAAATTGGTTTTCTTGGTATAGACATTGTTATTGATAGAGAAAAAGGACCAATTATTCTAGAATTAAATGCAAGACCAGGACTATCTATTCAAATTGCTAATTTAGCTCCACTTAACGAAAGACTACAAAGAGTTAAGGGATTGAAAGTAAAGACTGTAAAAAAGGGAGTAAAATTAGCTCAAGATCTTTTTGGTGGAGAGATAGAAGAAGAATTAGAAGAAATTTCAGGAAAAAAAGTCATTGGCATTAATGAGCCAATAGAGATTTTAGATAAAAATAAAAACAAACATCCAATAATGGCTAAAATTGATACAGGAGCTTACAGAACAACACTATGCAAAGGATTAGCTAAAAAATTAGAAATTAATAAAATTATTGATTCTAAAAGAGTAAGAGGAGCTTTAGGATCAGAAGAAAGAGATATTATTAACTTTTCCTTCTATTTAGATAAAAGATTAGTAGGAACAGAAGCTTTTATGGCAGATAGAGATGAATTAAAATATGACATTATTATTGGAAGAAAAGATTTAAAAAGATTCTTAGTTGATCCTGCAAAAAATGTTTTTATGGGAGGTAAAAAATAAAAAAATGATTATAAGAGATTTAAAAACCTTAAAAGAATTATTTAAGAGTATAAAAACTCCTATATTTGGTGTTGGCGTATATGCTTTTGATAGACTTGGGTTAGAAAAATTAATATCTAATTACAAAATACTAGTTTTAAGATACAGTTTAGATACAAAATTAATTGAAAAAGATATTGAGATGTTATCGTTAGAGAAGACAATGGGCACAAAACATATTAAACAACCAAGAAATGCTACTACATTAATTGCAAGAAGTGAAATAATTAAAAAATATCTAAATAAATTCGAAAATCCAGCACTTTATGTTCATAAAGCTTCTACAAAAATGGAAAAAGCTTGTGAAGAAAATAATTGGAAATTATTAACTAATCCAACCATATTCGGAAAACAGTTTTTAGAGAATAAAATAAACTTTAGGAAATTATTAGAAGACATGAACGTAGCAGTTCCTCCTGGAAAAATTGCTTCAATAGAAAATTTACATTATGGACATTTAATCAATAAATATGGCCTACCTTTTATTATACAACACCCTACTAAAGGAGGAGGTAAAGGAACTTTTTTGATAAAAAACCAAGAAGATTTTCAGAAGACAATGGATAGATTAAACAGATCTATTGACGATGAAGATGAAGAAAAAAAAATTGTACCAGCAACTAAAGTTATTGTTGCTAAATTTATTAAAGGAACTTCTCCAAGTATTACATGTTGCATTACAAAAGATGGTATTTTATCAACGAACTTACAGCATCAAGTATTAGATATTCCAGAATTATATAATCCAGAAAAAGGTTTTGGTCTTTTCTGTGGACATGATTGGACTAGTTCTAATTTTGATGAAAAAATATCTAAACAAGCTTATGAGTATACTCAAAAAATTGGCGACCATTTTAAAAAATTAGGATATAAGGGAATTTTTGGATTAGATTTTGTTCTTAGTAAGAAAACAAATAGACTTTACGTCATCGAATGCAATCCTCGCCTACTTGGTTCTTATCCAACTCTTAATATGGCTCAGTTGTTAAATAATGAACCTCCTCTTTTAGCTTTTCATATTCTGGAATTTCTTAATATTGATTATCAAATAGATATAAAAGAAATAAACAAATTAATACGTCAGAAAAAAAATGGAGCACAAATGATACTCCATAATTTAAGTGGACATTGGGCAAGAAACAGAAATGAAATAAAAGCAGGTGTCTATGGATTAGAAAATAATAAATTAAAATATTTAAGAACTGGTTATGACTTAAAACACCTTAAAGATAAAGAAGAGTTTTTATTAGCTGATGGTGTTTCATTAAAAAAATCTCATTTCAGTCCTAATAGACGTCTTTGTAGAATATTAACACTAAACAGCGTTTTAGATGATTCAAAGTATAAGGAATTGACTCCATGGGCTAAAAAAGTAGCTGAAATAGTTTATGAATCATTTTCAATGAAACCAATTAAATTAATTAAAATTAAAAAATTCTTTTTCCCTAATTTTCTAGCAAAAGGATAAAACAAAAGAATCATGAAACAAATAAAAAAAATCATAAAAATAATAATCTTTTTTATTATTTTTTGTTTTATTCTAATTTCTCTAATAGGAATTGGTGTTTTTGCTTATTTTGTTAAAGACCTACCTGATCCTACAAAAATAGACCAACGTCAAGTAATACAATCAACTAAAATATATGATCGTACGGGTCAAACAATATTATATGATATTCATGGCGAAGAGAAAAGAACAATAATTCCTTTTGAACAAATACCTCAATATATAAAAGATGCAACTATTATTATTGAAGATGATAATTTCTATCATCATATTGGGATAGATTGGAAAGGAATCCTTAGAGCTATTTTGGCAAATTTTAGAGGTAAAAAGATAGCACAAGGCGGATCCACTATTACTCAACAATTTATTAAAAATGCTTATTTAGGAGGCCCAGGAGCAGAAAGAACTTATACTCGTAAAATCAAAGAAGCTATTTTAGCATTAATAATGGAAAGGAAATACTCTAAAGATGAAATCTTAAATTCGTATCTTAATCAAGTTCCTTATGGATCTAATGCTTATGGCATTGAAGCAGCTAGTCAAACCTTTTTTAATAAATCAGCTTCAGAGCTTGAATTAGCTGAAATAGCACTTCTAGCAGCGCTTCCCCAATCACCAAGCTATTATTCTCCTTATGGTTCTCATTTAGACGAACTCGAAAACAGAAAAAATTTTATTTTAGATAAAATGATTTCTTTTGGGTATATAACAGAAGAACAAGCTAATCAAGCAAAAGAAGAAAAATTAAAATATGCATCACAAATAAATCTTAAAGCCCATCATTTTATCACTATGATTAAAGAGTATTTAGAAAAAAAATACGGCGATCTCTATACAGATATAAATATGGCAGGATTAAAAGTACAAACAACACTAGATTGGGATTTACAACAAATAGCAGAAGAAATAATCACTGAAAAAGCAGTTAGAAATAAAGAAGTTTATAATGCAAGCAATGCTGCTTTAGTTGCTATTGACCCTAAAACAGGTCAAGTTTTAACATTAGTTGGTTCAAAAAATTATGATGAAGACCAATTTAATATTGCCACAAGTCCTCATAGACAACCAGGTTCTTCTTTTAAGCCATTTGCTTATGCCACTGCTCTTAAAAAAGGATTCACTCCTGAAACAATATTATTTGATTTACAAACTAATTTTGGAAAATTCGGATCAGGAGATTATATCCCAAGGAATTATGATAATAAATTTCGCGGACCAATAAGTTTAAAAAATGCTTTAGCGCAATCAATTAATATTCCAGCTGTTAAAATTCTTTATTTAGCAGGAATAGATGAAACAATTAATTTAGCTCAAAGTATGGGGATAACAACCTTAAAAGATAGACAGAGATATGGATTATCTTTAGCTTTAGGAGGAGGAGAAGTTAAATTAATAGATGAAACAGCTGCTTATGGAGTGTTTGCAACTGAAGGAGTTAAACATCCAATAAGTATAATTTTACAAATTGAAGATGCAAAAGGAAATATTCTAGAGAAACATAGAGAAAATTCAACAAGAGTTCTTGATAAACAAACCTCTAGACAAATTAATAATATGCTTTCAGATGATTTAGCAAGAACACCTATGTTCGGAGCTCATTCCGTTCTTTATTTACCAGGAATTCCAGCAGCTGTAAAAACAGGAACAACACAAGATTATGCTGATGGATGGACTATTGGATATACTCCAAGTTTAGTGACTGGAGTTTGGGCTGGTAATAATGATTTTAATAATAAAATGAAATCAGGTGCTTCTGGGTCTAGTGTAGCAGCACCAATATGGAATAAGTTTATGACTGAAGCTTATAAATTAAAAAGCACTAACGATAAAAAAGAAAATAATGAATTTGTTTTACCTAAAAACACAGAGAATTTTACTTCTCCAGAATCAATAACAACTTCTACTAAACCAATGCTTGATGGACAATTCACTTATAATAATAATATCAAAATAGATAAAATATCAAGAAAGTTAGCAACAGATTTAACACCACCAGATTTAATTGAAGAAAAATCTTATCAAGAAATTCATTCAATTCTTTATTATGTAAATAAAGATGATCCTTTAGGTAATTATCCAAATAAAGAAAATCAAGATTCTCAATTTGAAGAATGGGAAAAATCTGTTTTAGAATGGGGAGGAGATCAATTAACTCCACCAACAGAATATGATAATATTCATACATTAGAAAATCAACCTAATATAAAAATTATCTCTCCACAAGAAAATACTTTAATTAATCAACACACACTAACAATACAAGCTTTAGCAGAAGCTAATTTAGGGATAAAACAACTTGATTTTTTTATAAATAATCAACTAATTAATACTGATAATACTAGTCCTTATTTAATAACTTTTAATATCTTACCTTATTTATTAGAGCAAGAAGAGCAAGTTATAAAAGTTAGAGCTTATGATAATGTTTTAAATAGACAAGAAGATGAAATATTAATCAAAAAAGATTTTTAATTAATATTATAATAGATATAATAAAAAGCAGAGAATATTCTCTGCTTTTTTGTTTATTAAATATTTTGATTAAATCTATACTTTAATTGGCATAACTACATAAGAATAAGTCATATCACCAACCGGTCTTATTAAGACTGGTTTTATATTATCATTTAAACCTATAACTACCTTATCGCTATAAATATTATTTAAACCATCTAATATGTAGCGATAATTAAATATAACTTCAACTTCATTTCCTTTAATTTCTGCTTCTATTTTAGATTTATTTTCTCCTATATCAGTATTTTTTGATGAAATTTCAATTGTAGATTTTTTAGGATCAACAAAAAACTTAATATCATTAACTTTACCAGTAAATAAACTAGCTATTTTTATATTATTAATCAATTCAGCTCTATTAATGATTACTTCTGTTTCTGAACTAGATGGGATAATTTGTTGATAATCTGGGTATTGACCATCTATTAACCTTGAAATTAATTGTGTATTACTAAAATCAAATAAAATTTGATTATTTGATAAAGTTATTTTTACATCCTTATCTTGTTCTTCTTTTTCACTTAAAATTCTAATAACTTCTAATATAGTTCGTTGTGGTATTATAATTGATTGTTCTTTAAATTCTTTAGAATTAATTTCAATATTTTTTTCAGCTAAACGAAAACTATCAGTAGCTGCTAATTTTATAGTATTTTTTAAAAATTTCATATATATACCTGAAATTTCAGGTCTAGATTCAGAAATTGAAGCCATTTCAACTACTTGTGTAAAACTATTTTTTAATAAATTACTTTTAATACTTATTAAAGATTGTGATTTAATTTTTGGAATAATTGGGAAATCATCTGCACTTAAACCTTTTAAAATAGATTTAAATTTTTTACATTTTAATTCTAATTGTTTATCTTTAACTTTTAATTCTATTTTTTCATTAGGTAAATTATTAATAAAATCATTAATTAATTTAGCTGGAACAGTAATATTTCCTTTTTCTTTAATTTTACCAGAAATCCAATGATTAATACCTATTTCTAAATTAGTTGAAGAAATTTTTAATTTATTATTTTCTATAGATAAAAGAATATTATTTAATATTGGTAAAGTTAAATTTCTACCAATTATTTTTTCAACTATATTTAAAGCTTTTTTTAAATTTTCTTGAAGACAAATTATATTCATATTAGTAATTATAATTAATTAAATATATTTTTATTACTACTATTATTAAGACTTATAATTCTGTGGAAAACTCTTTTATTATAATCTATATATAGTACTTTTAAATTTATAGTATGTTATTAAATAAGTAAATAACCTGTGGAAAAAACACTTATTAACTGTAGATTCTTTCTTTAATTAGATTTATTTCTTGTTGGAATAAATCATTATCCACAAGTTCTTTATTGATTTTTTGACAAGCATACATTACTGTCGTATGATCTCTTCCACCTATTTTTTCTCCTATATAAGGATAAGAACTATTTAATTCTTCTCTGATTAAATACATAGTTATTTGTCTAGGATGAACTAATTCTTTTTTTCTTGATTTATTAATTAAATCAGTTGTATTTATATCATAAAAATTAGCTACTGTTTTAAGAATATTTTTATAATTAGTTTTTCTTTTAGGTGAATTAATGATTTGAGATAATATTTGAGGAACAGTTTTTATATATGGTATTGTATTGTTTATTTGAGAAAAAGCTATAATTCTATTAAGTGCTCCCTCTAATTCTCTTATATTATTTTGAATATTTGAAGCAATATAATTTACAATATCTTCAGAAATTTTAATTTTCTTTTCTTTAATTTTATTTTTTAAAATAGCTGTTCTAGTTTCTAAATCAGGACAACTAATATCAGCTATCATACCTCCTTCAAAACGAGAACGAAGACGTTCTTCTAGTGTTGCAATTGATTTAGGTGGTCTATCTGAACTTATGATAATTTGTTTATTTTTTTGATAAAGACTATTAAACATGTGAAAAAATTCTTCTTGTGTTTTTTCTTTACCAGCAATAAATTGAATATCATCAATAATTAAGGTATCTATTTTATTATATTTATTTTTAAAAGAATCCATCCCTTTTTTCTGAATAGCTTCAATTAATTCACTTGTATATTTTTCTGAACTGAAATATTTAATTTTTTTTGTAGGATGTTTTTTAAATAATTCATTTCCTATTGCTTGAATTAAATGTGTTTTTCCTAATCCAACACCTCCATAAATAAACAATGGATTATACATAGTTCCCATATGATTAATAATAGCTCTACTAGCTGCTTGAGCTAATTCATTAAAAGAACCAATAACGAAATTATCAAAATTATATTTAGGATTTAGATTTGTTTCTTTATTAAAATTGAATTCTTGAAAATTTAATTGATCACCAATATTACTTGATACCATTTTTGTTTCTAATTTATCAGGAGTATTAGTGTCTATTTTTTTATCACCTATTACAAATTGAATTTCTTTAATATCAGGAGAATTATTTCTAAGAATTTTAAAAATAAGTTTATTATATTTATTTTCAAGCCATTCTTTCGTGAATCCATTAGGAGCACTCACAACAATAACACCATTCTTTTTAGAATGGATTTTAGTACTCTTAAACCAAGTAATAAAACTGGCTTTTGAGATAGTTAATTCGACCTCGCCTAAGACGGTTTGCCAAAGCTCTTTTAAATTCATAAATTATAACTTCACAGTTATTGTATCATAATTAGCTAAATAAACAAATCTGTATTTTTGTTAACAAGGTGTGTATGAATTGTGGAAAATAATTATTAAGTTAAAAGTATATTTAAGTTGACTTTAGTAAAAAAAGATAATAGAATAGACATATTATGTCTTTTACTTATAAACCTAAAAAAAAGAAAAAAAACTCACGGTTTTATGGCAAGAATGTCTACTATATATGGTCGCCGTGTTTTATCTAAAAGAAGGGCAAAAAAACGTAAAAAATTAACCGTTTAATTTTTTTATTATGCTTTTAAAGAAGTATAAATTAAAAAAAGATAATGATTTTAAAAAAGTATTTAAGAGTGGAAAATACGAACAAAAAGACTTTATAAAAATAAAGTTTTTAAAAAATAATTTAGATATAAGTAGGTTTTCTTTTATAGTTGGTTTAAAAATATCAAAAAAAGCTGTTCAAAGAAATAAAATTAAACGTAGATTAGAAGAAATTATACGATTAAATTTTAAACAAATTAATACTGGTTTTGACATTCTTGTTTTTGTTGATAAAGAGATAATGAAAAAAGAGTATATTGAAGTAAAAGAAGTTTTGATTTATTTGTTTAAAAAATCTAGAATAATTATTTAAAAAATGGGATCAATAATAAATATATTTAATCAAGTTCTTTACTATCCTTTATTTAATGCCTTAATTTGGCTTTATAATAATGCTTCTTTTCATGATTTAGGGATAGCAATTATCATCCTAACTATTTTAATTCGTTTTATTCTTTATCCTTTATCTAAGAAAGCAATTCAATCTCAAAAAGCAATGAGTGCTTTACAGCCGAAAATAAAAGAAATTCAAAAAAAATACAAAGATAAGGAAGAACAAGCTAAACAGATGATGGTTTTATATAAAGAAAATAAAGTTAATCCAATGACCGGATGTCTTCCTATTTTAGTTCAATTCCCTATTCTTATTGCTTTATATCGTGTTTTTTTCACAGGGTTGAATCCAGAAAAATTAGATGGTCTTTATACTTTCGTTCAAAGACCAGAATCACTTAATTTTATATTTTTAGGAATAGTTGATCTTTCTGTAAGAAGTATTACTTTAGCTGTTATAGCTGGAATTCTTCAATTTATTCAATCAAAAATGATTATGCCTAAAAAAAGTACTGAAAAAAAGAAAGGAATGAAGGTTGGGAATATGGATTTTTCTTCTTTAATGGGACAACAAATAACTTATTTTATGCCATTAATAACTGTTTTTATCGCATTAAGTTTACCAGCAGCCTTACCTCTATATTGGATAGTAATAACTTTGTTTGGTATTATTCAACAATATTTTACAAAAATAGATAATCAAATAACAAAAAATCATGGATAAAAAAAATATTATAAAAGAAACTATTACAAAATTATTGAAATTTATGAATTTCGAGGGTGTTGTTTTTATTGATGATTTTGATGATAATATAATAGCTAATATTCAAACAGATCAAGCTGGTTTTTTAATTGGTCAAGCAGGTGTAAGTTTAGATGCATTACAATGCATAACAAGGACTTTAGTTAATAAAAAAACTGATGAATCAGTAAGATTTATTTTAGATGTTAATGATTATAAAAGAAATAAAATAGATCTTTTAAAAAATTTAGCAAAAGATATATCTAAACAGGTCTTATTAAAAAGAGTATCTATCACTCTTCAACCAATGCCTGCTTATGAAAGAAGGATTGTGCATCTAGCTTTGATTAAAGATCCTCAAATAAATACTGAGAGTGTTGGCTATGAACCAGAAAGAAGGATAGTTATAAAGCCAATTAGATAAATTTATTTAATTCTTTTCAATAAATTAATGTTTATTAAAGCAAGAGAAATTATTAATAATAAAGTTATTAATAGAAGTGGCTGTTATTTAGGTAGGGTTATCGATTTTGATGTAAATACTTCAACTCAATCTATTCAAAAATATTATGTCCAAGGAAATGTCCTTGGATTTTTTAAAGAACAGTTAATTATTGATGTTAGTCAGGTTATTGAAATTAAAAAAAATAAAATCATAGTTGAAGATACTGTTATTCGAAAAAAAATAACTAATAAAAAGACAGAATCAACAATAGAATATGCTAAATAAAAAAATATTTTATAATAGTGTTATTTCATCTGGGGCTAGAATTATTGGACTAGTCCTTTCTTTAATAATAATTGGTTTTATCACTCGTTATCTTGGAAAAGATGGATTTGGTTATTATTCAGTTGTTTTAGCTTTTTTGTATTTTTTTACAGTCTTAGCTGACTTGGGATTATATTCTATTTGTTTAAGGGATATTTCAAAAATTAACGCAAATGAAAAGAAAATAATAAATAACTCTTTTACGCTAAGATTTTTTGCTGGATTATTTATTTTTTCACTTGCTCCTATAGTTGTATATTTTTTCCCCTATACAAATGAAGTTAAATTTGGTGTTTTAATAGGTTCTTTTGGTTTTTGGATGATGTCTAATCATCAAGTTTTAATGGGTGTTTTTCAGAAATATTTAAAAATGGATAAGGTTGCTATAGCAGAGCTTGTAGGTAGATTATTTCAATTAGTTTTAATTTCGTTTTTTATTTGGAAAAAATTGAGTTTCTTGTTTATTATTTCTGCTTTTGTAGGAGGTGCTTTAATTAACTTTATTTTAGTTTTAATATTTATTAGAAAATATATTCGTATTTCTTTTGAATTTGATTTTGTTTTCTGGCGTTCTTTATTAAAAGAATCACTTCCATTAGCTTTAGCTATTATTTTTACGGTAATTTATTTTAAATTAGACACAATTATGCTTTCTCTTATGAAGCCCCCTGCTGATGTTGGTATTTATAATTTATCATATAAGTTTTTAGAAAGTTTATTATTTTTCCCGGCAATGTTTATTGGGCTAGTAATGCCATTAATGTCTAAATATGCTTTTTCTTTAAGAGAAAAATTCAATAAAGTTATTCAAGAATCCTTAGATATTTTATTGCTTTTTATTATTCCGTTAATTATTGGCGTATTCTTTCTTTCTAAGCAAATAGTTGTTTTGATAGCTGGAGAAGATTTTTTATTATCAGCTGGAGTTTTAAATTTATTAATCATTGCTGGAGGTATTATTTTTTTAGGAGTTTTGTTCTCTAATATGATTATTTCTTTAAAAGAGCAAAGAAAATTAGCTTATATTTATGGAACTGGAGCAGTTATTAATTTAATTGCTAATTTTATATTTATACCTAAATACTCATATTATGGAGCAGCTTGGACAACTATTTTGACTGAATTTATAGTAACCGTATTAATGTTGGTTGTTCTTTATAAGGTGCTTAGATTTTTACCATCATTTAATTCTGTTTTTAAATATGTTTTAGCCGGATTAGTAATGATGATCCCTCTTTATTATTTACATAACTTATCTTTATTTATTCTTATTATTCTATCTATTTTAGTTTATTTTAGTTTTTTATACTTAATTAATGGTATTCCTTTAAAAAATATAAAGAATTTAATTAAAGAATAATGTTTATTTGGTTTCTTTTTCTAGTAATATACATTCCATTTCAAATTGCTTTAAATCCAAGAATTGGAATAGATATGTCATCTCTTAGGGTTTTTATTGTCTTATTAACTTTATTTTTTATTGTAAAAAAAATAATTAATAGGGGGTTATTTAAAAATAATTATTTTTATAATCTACAAGGAGCCTGTTTGGTTCTTTTTTTATTTTTGTCATGTTTTTCTTTAATAAGTGCTGAAAATATTTTTTGGGGAATAAGAAAAATTATTTTTTTCTTATCTATTTTTCCTCTTTTTTTCTTATCTATTGCTTTAATAAATAATCGTAAAAAAATTATTAAAACTAAATTAGTTTTGATAATTAGTGGTATTTTTTTAGCACTTGTTGGTTTAATTCAGTTTTTATCTCAATTTATTTTTAGTTTAGAAGGAACTTATAATTTTTGGGCTATTAATATTTTACCTGTTTTTTCAGGATTTAACTTAGGATTTATGATTTTAACTTATCCAAGTTGGCTTGTTAATATAAGCGGAGAGACTATTATGAGAGCGTTTTCTTTTTTTTCTGATCCTCATATGCTTTCTTTTTATTTAGGCATAACCATTCCTTTAGTTCTTAGTTTATTTTATTTTAAAAAGAATAAAAATTTTTTAATTTTTACTTCTTATTTTCTTCTTTTTATTGTTTTATTATTAACATTTGCTCGAGGAGCTTATTTAGCTATTATTGTTTCTTTTATAATTTTAGCTTTTCTTTTTTGGAGGTATTTAGATAATAAAAAGATATCTTTATTATTATTATTGTCTTTATTAATCTTTATTCTTCCCATAACTCCTATCTCTGATAGATTTTATTCATCTTTCAATCTAAACGAAGGTTCAAATATGGGTCGTTTAGAGATGTGGCAAATAGCTAGTAAAACAGGAATGAGTAGTTTTTGGTATGGTATTGGATTGGGAAATTATTCTTTAACAATTGATTCAGAGCTTGATTATCGTAATCCAGCAACAGCTCATAATCTTTATTTAGATATCTTTTCAGAAATTGGATTTTTTGGTTTAATTGCTTGGTTATTTTTAATACTAGGTACAATTTGGCAAATTTTTAGAAGATTAAAATTTTTAGATAATGAGAATCAAAAATGTATTTCAATATGTCTAATTGGCTCTTTATCTTATTTCTTTATACATAGTTTTTTTGAAACAGCTATTTATCATCCAAGTGTTTTAGCTTTATTAATGGTTATTTTAGGATTATCTTTTGCTTTAATTAAAAATAATGAACAAAATAATTAATTTTATTATTTATTTAATAGTTTTTTCTTTACCATTGTATTTAGTGCGTTTTGAAATTATGTGGGTACCAGTAACAATATTAGAATTAATGATTTATGTTCTTTTTATAGTTTGGTTATTTTATTTAATTAAAAATAAAAAAATCAGATCTTTGCAAAAATCCAATTTTTATTTTCCAGTGTTATTAATATTTTTAGGCGCTACTATTTCAACTATATTTTCAGAAAATATTCAAATTAGCGCTGGTATTTGGAAAGCATGGTTTGTTGCACCGATGCTTTTTTTTATAGTTACTATAAATAGTATTAAAACAAAAAAACAAATTAGAAATATTATAGCGTTTCTTACTTTGTCTGGTTTTATAGTTGCTTTAATCGCTTTATTTTATTGGTTAAATAAGGACTTAACATACGATTTTAGATTGCAAGCATTCTACAATTCTCCTAATTATTTAGCCATGTTTTTATCCCCTATTTTAATTTTATCTTTCTATCTTTATTCTCTTATTGAAAAAAAGATATTTAAAATATTAATTATTATTAATATTTTATTATTACTATTTATTATTTATTTAACTTATTCTTATGGCGCATGGCTTGGATTAATAGGTTCTGCATTTTTTGCTTTAATATTTTTAAAACTTAAGTTACGTTATATTTTTTTATTTTCTTTAATACTTGTTTTACTCTTTTCTCTTCAAGTTTCTACATATAAGTTTCAAGGATTTATTGATTTTTCTTATCCTTCTTTAGAATCGCGTTTAGTTATTTGGCAAAGTTCTTGGGAAATAACAAAGGACCATTTCCTAGTGGGAATTGGTCCTGGTATGTTTCAAGAATATTATTTAGATAAGCAAGTTGATTTTAAACCTTATTTAGAGTGGGCTGTTCCTCAACCACATAATCTTTTCTTAGCTTTTTGGCTACAAACAGGTTTAATTGGATTAATAGGATTAATTTGGTTAATTATTGTTTTGTTTAAGAATTATAAGCCAAAAATTTTAAATTCTATATTATTATGCGCAATAATATATATTTTAATTCATGGGCTAATTGATACAACTTATTGGAAAAACGATTTAGCGGTATTTTTTTTCATTCTTATAGCTCTAAACTATAAAGTAAATCATCTTTCTGATTAATAAATAAAAGATAATCTTCTAATGGTGATAAAAGTAATTCTTTTGCATCAAAATCATCTTTTTCTTCTATTTTAACAATATCTTCAGTTTCTAAGTTAATTCTCCAGATTTCATCAGAAAATAATAGTTCTTCTTTATAATAATCATCAGGCATAACAGATGATATTGGTATATCTTTAGGTATTGCGCAGAATATTGTTTTATTATCCTGACTCCATACACATTTTTCAGGTAATGTTACAAAAGTTAATTCTTTTATAATTTGTTCATCTAAATCAGCTAATTTTAATTTTAAATTTTTACCTTGACTATTTGTCTCTGAAATAAGAATTTTATTGCCTAAAGGAGACCAGAGAGCTGTTAATCCATATGTTTCTTCAATTATTTTTTTAAGATTATTATCAAATAAATTAATTTCATAAATAACACTTTGGGCTAGTCCGCTAGGTTTTGTGCGTATTGCTATTTTATCTTTATGAGGCCATTCAACAATTAAATTTTTCATTCTTGTTGATAAAATATTTTCCCATTCAGACCCATCAGGGTTAGATATACTTATATTATTATCTTCTGTTTGTGAATTATAATATTGATAAGCTATTTTATCTTGGGTTAGAGACCAAGCAATCCATCTTATCTTAGGATCTAATAAAGTTAAAGAATCAGTATTGTAATTATATAAATATTTTTCAAGCAGATAATTTTTTTCAAAAATATTAATAACTTTATCTTTATTTTTTGACCAAAGAACTTTTATAAGTCCATTTAAATTATCTGAAGATAGTTGTTTTTTATTTAATCCATTAAAATCTGATTCAAAAATATTTCCATTACTAGAAAGATAATATTTTACTTTTTCGTTAATAATAGTATGTCCTATTACTGGTTCTTGTGAAATTGGTCTTATTTTACTATTCGTAGCTTGATTTTCTATTTCTTCGTTTGATTTTTCATTAGATTCTAAATCTTTTTCAGTAAAAAGATTATAAATAACTAGAACTGCTAATACAATAATAAGAATGGCTATTAAAATTATTAATATTTTTTTTAATGACATAATTTTTTTGATTATTTTTTATTTAGAGATTTTAATATTTTGTATTAATCTGTAGGAAGTTTATTCACATAAAAACTGAACACCGCAAATTCCAGAAGCGCAATCCTCAGGAATATCACATCCTTGTCCTGCTTCTCTCGTGCCTTCATCAGTATCTTCATCATCAGTATCTTCATCATCGGTAGCTTGATCAGTTGGTGGTACAGGTGCTTTAAGTTCTGATAAATCGTCTAATTTAGGTGGAGTTAAAGATGTTAAATCAGGATTTATTGTATTTAAAATAAGAAAAGCAGCAAGACCTAATATTAAGCCAGAAATAGCTGCCCAGATATACTTTTTAGCATCTTCTTTTGAACCGCCTGTATCAGAGAGCATATATAGAAGTCCACCATAAATTAAAACACCTAAAGCGGTAATGCCGATCAATGATAATCCGAATATATAGATATATTGAATATAATCTGCCAATCCAACAGACGTTCCAGCTGTTGGACCACCAGGTATAGCTACTTGTATTTTATATCCAGATTCTTCTGCTGCTAAAGCAGAACTAGTGTTAAATGAGATATAAGAACAAATTAATAATAAAATTATTGAAATTATAATAAGTATTTTTTTCATGGAATTAAAGTTATTTCTATTATTTTTTGAGCTCTTTGAAGATTATTATTTTTATTTTCTGCGTAAATTGATATTTTTTTCTTAATTAATTCAGCTAATTTATTAATTTTTAATATTAATATATTTGGATTATTTTCCCCTGTTTTTGAAGCTTCCTGCTCATCGGATTTCCATTTATAATCTAATTCATTTATATTGCTTATGTTAAAAAAATATGGTTGAGCAATAAATTGTGCCTCTTGATTTGATTTAATTTCGTGTTTATCTGTAAGAATAATAATTTCTGGTTGGTGTGTTTCTATAGATAAATAGGCTATTCCTAAAAAAGCACCATTAATGTTTTTTATTTCTAATCTGATTACATTTTTATTGTTAATAGTTATTTGCGTATTAAATTTTAAAATTTGTTTATTAAACCCTGAACTCTCTTTTTGAAAATAATCATTAACAAACCAATTATAAATTAAATTTTCAGAATTAATTTTAAGGTTATCAATATTCGCAATTATTTCAATATTACTACCTCTTACAGGTAATGCTTTACCTTGATATTTTAATGGAACGTAAGTATCTGTTGACCATGTTAATGTTATATTGATTTGTTGTGTTTGAGCTTGTGTTATTTTAGTTGTGACAATACAACATACTATAATTAACGTAAATATTAAAAAATAAATTATTTTTTTAATATTAATCATAATTTAAATTTTACCTTTAGCTAATTTGCTTACCCATTTTGGAATATGTCCTTTTTCTTCTCCCCAGATAGTCGCAATAAATATAGTCCAAGTAGGCGCAATCGTACCTACAACAGGAATCATTTCTATAACAAATCCTCCAATAAATCTTTTAGTAGGAAACTTATGAAGACGACTAATACACCATAGCCAAAGAATTCCAGTAATAAGAAGATTAGTAATGCGAGAAAGAATTAATCCAATTCCTCCGGCAAATAATAATATCCAATCTAAAACATCTTTTAAAATGGCTAAACAAAAAGCTAAAAAAAATTCTACATCTGTGATGTCACTAATTGGTTGATTTGTCTTCTTCTTGCCTTTTACTTTAAGATTTTTAGCTAAATCTTGATTATTTTCTTTAGTATGGTCAGTCATAATAATTTTTAATTTTATTCTGTATTTTCTTCTTCTGCTAATTCTTGTTTGGCTTTTTCTATTTCAAGTAATTGTGCTGGATCAGAAGTGATGATTTGATCTTCAGTATAAGATGCTACTATTTGAATAGCAACATGTTTATTTCCAGCGAATAAAATACCCTCACCAACAGAGCTTTCTAATAACATATATTTCTCTCTTTCAGTTAAATGAAATGTTTCTTTAATTATATCGATTGATGCTGGAGATTGTTTTAATAGTAATTGCAAGGATGAGTTAGTAACAATAGGTTTCCCATATTTAGATTTCATAAAATCAGATATATCTTGAGTGATTGTTGTGAGTCCTAGGTAATATTTACGACATCTTTTAGCAATACCAAAAAGGAAAGAAGCTGCGTCTTCATGTTCCATCATAATCCAAGCTTCATCAACAACCATCATCCTTTTCTTTCGTTTAGAGCGAATAATATTCCATATATATCTAAGAACAATATACATCGCTAAAGGTCTCAATTCATCTTCCATATCTCTAATACTGAAAACTATTAATTTTTTGTCTAGCTCAACATTAGTTGGTTGATTAAAGAAAATAGAATAACTACCATTTACATATTTTTCTAGTCGATTAACTAAACTTTCTGCACCAGTCATTCCTTTTAAAATAGCGTAAAGATCTTGCATTAATGGTGGGTTTATTTTACTAAAGTCAGATTCAGCTGTAATATCTCTTGCTGCATATGTTTCTGTAAGAGCTTTATCTATAATTGAATCTTCTTCAGGAGTTAATCCTCCAAACATCATTCTTAAAAGACCTACTAAGTTAATAATATTACCTCTTAAAATATCAGCAGGATTATCATCTGGTCCTGGGATTTGCAAATCAAAAGGATTAAGATGATTTCCTGATGTTAAAGAAATATCTACAAAGGATCCGCCTACTGTTTCTGCTAAATATTTATATTCTTTTTCAGGGTCAATAATAATCACTTCCGTATCTTGCATTAAAGATCTTAAAATTTCTAATTTAACAGAATATGATTTTCCAGAACCACTCTTTGCAAATACAACCATATTTGCATTCTCAAGATTAAAACGATCAAAAAGAATCAAGGAATTATTATGTCTATTAATTCCATAAAGAACACCTTTATTATCAGTTAAATCTGATGATATAAAAGGGAAAGCTGAAGATAAAGGAGCTGTATTAAAACTATTGTTAATAAGTAATTTATCACTCTTTAAAGGAAGTGTAGAAATAAACCCTTGTTCTTGTTGAAATACGGCTGGTTTAGCATAAACCATTTGATTTTCTAATATTGCTCTTACTTTATTTTCTATTTCATCTAGTTCTTTGGGGTCATTAGCAAAAAAGGTTATATAAAGTCCTAATTTAAAAAGTTTTTCAGCATTTTTTTGCAATTTACTTCTTAAATCTTCTACATTTTCTATAGCTGTTTCAAGTTTTGGATCGCGAACTTTACCTTGCTCAAGTTGTAGTGATATTTGTGATTGTATTTGGGCACTTTTCTTAGTGAGTTCTTTTAATACTTTGTTTGTATTTATTGGATCTATAAAGAAAGAAATATTCATTTCTCTATCAAGTGTTATAATTGGAGAAATCCATGCAGTATTTAAAATTTGTGGATAAGTGAATATAAAAATAGTTCTAGCATATTTCCCTCCTATTTGAATATGATTAGAATGAATTTTTAGTCCGCCTGGAGATATTAAATCAATTAAATTTGTATTTTGATTTAATTTTTTTGTTTCTTTTTTATTTTGAGTAGATTTTATTTTATTAAATAACGAAAGCATATTATTGGTTTCTTAATTCTTTTGATTTTTGTAATTCTGGCTCTTCTTTTGCATTTGGATTATATAGTTTAAAAAAAAGTTCGACTAATTCTTCTGTCTTTAAAGGTGCTGTTTTAATACCCATACTACCTAATCCAGTAGCTACAAACTCAACTCGTTGCCAGAGATTATTTTTTAATTCCTTAAATTTTAATTCCTTTGTTTCTTTATTTTTGTTTGTTTTAAAGAATCTATTAAAAATACCATTACTTTGAGTAGTAAAAGGACTATAAGGAATAATAATATAAAATGATTTAGTCATAATATTAGTAAGCTCTGTTAATCCTTTGATAAAATCAATATATTCTAATATTTGTATTTTTAAAAGTTCGTTTTCTTGAGTAGTTTGTTTTTCTTTCAATGTTTTAATATATGGATCGATGTCGAATTTTTTTGAAGCAATCATTATTTGTATTGGAAAATCAATTGAATTTAAAAATTCTTGATATTTATAAATAAGAGCATCTTGTTCTTCGGCTGATCTTAAGTCAAAATTTATACTAGCAGTCATTAAAATAGCTCTTATTCCTTTATTCTTAAGAATAACTACATCATCTTTAATCTCTTTAATTTGTATGTGTTTTTGAATTGAAGCGAAATTATTTTTACTAATCATATTTTATTTCTTATTTTTTTTCCATAAATATATTTTTGGTTTTAATAAATAATTAAATGCAGATCCTATAAAATTTATGAATGGTCTCCCATTAAATTTATAAAAAGCAAGCATTAAACAAAAAATAATAATAGGGACAGCTATTATTAAAAATAGCCATAATTCTGCAAAAAACCATAAAACAATAATAATACCTGCACCTGCTAAAATACAAAGAAATTGCTTTATAGTTAACGGTCCAATTATTTTATCTTCTATTCCAATATATTGAGGTACATTAAATTGCATAAATTATTATTTTTCTTTTAAATCTACCACATTCCCATTTAATTGTGGTACATTAGAATTTTTATTTACGTTTTCATTTTCTCTTGGCCATTTTGATATTTTATGTATTTTTTTTAAATCATCTTTTATTGGTAGAAATATTAAACTATTAATATCTCGGGCAAGTTGACGTGCTTGTTCTCTTTCTAATTTACATCCTTTTTCAATTGATTTTAAGAAATCAGTGATATTTGTTTCTCCTAATAAAACCATGCCAGTTATATATGAAATTTGCTGGGTTTGATCATTATTTAAGGTATTTTTTTTAGCTATCCCCCCCATTTTATCAGCTGTTTCCACAGCAAAGATAATTTGACGCAAATTCTTAGGTAATTGAAAATATTTAAGGTATTTTTGCCTTATTATTGGATCGGCAATATTTTGTACTTGTTTTTTTCGATACAAATTTAACATATTTTTAAATAATCCATATTTATTATGAGTATAATGCTTGTCCTGGAGAGCCATCTAAATATTTTGTGACATCTTTTCGGAATCTACTTTTATGTGGAATAATGATATCATCTCGAACAATATTTAAGAGTTCGGGATTATCTCCTAATTTAGATAGATGTTTACTGTTTAATCTACCATTATGCTCAAATCCTAATTGTATCGCTTTTTTAACATCGGATGTCATTGCATCTTTTCCAAGTTTTGAAAAATCTTCCGCGTTTATTTTTGATACTGCTTTATTTATAGCCTCTTCAGGTGTATCTCCTGGTTTCTTATTTATAGGAGCAAAGTCTGGTCTAGTTTTAGTAACTTTATTAATATCTCCTCCTGATTTTATAAATATTTTTAGCTTTTCTTTGTTTTGTCCATAGCTGCCTTTGATTTTTCCATTTTCTGCTAGTTTTTCAATTACAGCTGCTTGTCTTATTCTATCCTTTTCTGAATTGACCCTTTGTTCACTTATTGCATTTAAGTCATCTGAAGTACGATTGGCAATGTTTTTCTTTTCTTCTTCTATTTTCCCTCTCTGTCTAGCTTTGTAGGCGCCTATTCCTCCGATTGCCCTGCCTAATATTGGTGCTTTTTCAGCTCTAGTCATTATTTCTCTTTTCATGTCTTCAACTTTAGGTATTATGTCATAACCGGGGGTTCGCCCTATAGTTGCCATAGTAGCTTTGCCAGCATATAAGCTTGTTCGTCCTGCTGCTCGTCCTGTTTTTTTCATTAGATTAATTGTTCCTGATGCTCCATAAATGCTTATTTTCTGAGCAACAATAAGCGAACCAATAAGCATTCCGCAAGCTAAAATAAATTGAACAAAATTTGCTGGTGCCATTACTTGAGGCATTAATTTTGTTTCAAGAACACCATTACTAACTACATTGTTCATGCCTTCAATGATTTCTCCGCCAGTCATTGGGGCTTTACCTTTTATGAATTTTAACCAAGAATTAACACTTAACCAAATAAAGAAAATGGCTGCTGGAGCAAAAAAGACCCATTTAATAAAGGCATGCCACCATTTTTCCCATAAGTTTTTTGTAGCTGGCAAAATCCAAAAAAACCAAGCAATCGGAGCTAATATTAATAAAAACCAAATTACCAGAACTCTAATTAGTAGCAAGAAAGCTAAAGCGGCAAAAACAAAAACAGCAATAATAGTAAAAATTATTGAAAGTAATAAAGCAGAAATAACTTTCCAAAAATGATCTCCCTTTATATCCCCCCACTCTACTTTAGGCGGTTTTATTTCATAACAAGTACCACCAAGAGTGCCAATAATGCAAGCGGCATCGCATAATGTTTTGTCTTTCCAAGGCACATCTGGTCCTATAATGTTGCATGCCCATTTGCTTTCAGTTGGTTCTTGAGTTGTACCAACCATTATTTTAGTTAATTGCATTTCATCAGCAATATTTTCAAAGAAATTCTGACTGTCTTTAATAAAGAAATTAGTTAAAACACCGGCAGAATCAATAATCGCTCCGCAAAAAACTAAACTAAAATTAATTAAAAGAGCTGCAATAATTAATTTTGGCAAAAGCGTTTTCATTCCGTGTGATTCTATTTTTAAGATAGTTGCGAATGCAATAATCATTAAAATTAAAACAAAGAACATATTAGTTAAGTCACGGGTGATCTCCCAACCATCTTTAACCATTTGAGCATTTTGTAAGCTGGTGAAATTAAGAATACCTTGAGCTAATCCAGCGAACCATGCAACTAAGCCGCCAATCAATTCCTGCATCATTAAAAGAAAACCACCTAATAAGGTTTTAAAACCATCAACAATGCCAAGTCCATCTGCTTTAGCTGCTTCTACTCCAAAAATAAAGACGCCTAAAGAGCTGGTTATAATAATCAGAAGTATTACAGGAATAAGTTTTTTAAATTTATTTAACATTTACGCATGCATTTCTAATATTCATTAGTTTTAAAATCTAATATATTTATAAAAGGTGTTAGCTGCAAGTGCCTAATTTCTCTAGAGCAAGCTCTTTAAGAGCTTCTGCTTCTTCTAGTCGTGCGTATAAAGTTCCAGATGCTGGAGTGGTTCGATCTCCTCTTTCAGTTTTTAACGCCGGAATTAAAACCGTCTTAATATTAGTATATGTATCACTTACTTCTGTTTGTAATTCTGGAAGCGTTGTGCCTGTGTAGCTTCCATTTATTTCTGTTAACATGAGTTGAATTTCTTCAATAAGTTCTTCTTGTATTACACTGAGTGCTGTTATAGCTACTGTTACAGGATCATCAGGATCATCAGGATCACATATTCCTCCAGCTGCTTCATAAGCTGCTTCATAAGCATCATATTTTTCATAATAATCTGCAATAGCTGGCACAATTATTGTAGAAATTCTATTTATTACAGATTCTGTGTTTGCAATTTCACCTTCTAGAGTCGTTATGTCGCCTCCTACTTCTAGTATTTTTGCATCTACAGTTGATTTTTGAGCTCTAGCCCAACTTTTAGTATCATCATCACAATTATAAGCAGGATCTAATATTTGATCTATAGTTGCACTGATTAATCTATATTTTGCAAGTATTTCATCTAATATACCTAAATTTGTTTTTTGTTCTATAAGCAGTTCATCTAAACCCTCTTCAAGAGCTGAAAGCTTAACTTCTATTAATCCGACTGCTATTTTATCTTGTGCGATTTCAGTTGGATCGAGTACATTTTCAGTACTTGTTCCTATTCCAAGATCTCCTGCTTCAGGAACATCTTCATTTTCAGCAAATAATAAGCCATACCCCTCATCAAATACTCTATTAATTAAAGCAGTGAGGATTGCTTGACTGTAAATTGAAAGAGGGCCAGATTTAGTTGAAGCCGCTGTTATTTGCGCATTTAAGGTATCCCAAAATCTATTCATTGTTTTACTAGCAGTATCGCTTATTTGTTTGCCTGGAGTATGAGAAATACATTTTTTAGTACATGGTCCTTGAATTCCACCTTGTGTCTCAAAAGGAACTCCTGTATTGCTTGGTTGGCACTCATCAGGAAGAGAAGCTGTTCCCCATACATCTTTATACCCTGACGTATATCTTCTGCCTGTGTCTGAATCTACTTCAAGATTAATAGGATTACTATTAGCATCAAACCAAATACAATCTTTAGGACTAAAAAATCCATTTCCTCTTGCTATTTCTGCTTCTTGTTCTTTTTCTTCATTTCCTATTATTCTATTTTTTTCTTCCAGGGCTATTAAATAAGCACTATAGACATTATTTCCTCCTTCGGTAAGCTTAATCCATCCTCCCCAACCGCCTACTGAAAAATCATTATAAAAATCTTCT
>Ga0233412_10000431_pt1 | contig 24518 bp, 42 predicted proteins | sample Na_anoxic_4_MG_FD_180667 | JGI IMG/M metagenome (GOLD analysis project Ga0233412, IMG submission 180667) | Seawater microbial communities from Saanich Inlet, British Columbia, Canada - Na_anoxic_4_MG | ecosystem: Environmental > Aquatic > Marine > Inlet | place: Canada: British Columbia...
CATTAAAGTTAGCTATCGGCATATTATTCTTCTCCTAAATTGCGTGAACAGTGTTTACATCGGTTAAACTTAGGGAGGTTAACTAAGTCGTTGCAAGTAGAATGGACATTCTTAACGCGCTTTCTATGGCCTAACATAAAGCAGTAATTTGCTCTGTTAGATAAAGCTGTTATAATCGCTGCACAAGTCATTTACTTCTCCCAAAAGTTTATTTGATTGTTAGCCCGCTACTTAAAACTAGCGGGCTTTTTTTTGCCTAAAGAAAACTAACCTTGTGGAGGATTCCCCCAAGACGTAGGCGCTTGCTGTTGCTGTTGCTGTGGCGCTTGTTGGCTAGCAGGTTGCTGAGGCGTATATTGTGGTACAGGCGCTTGAGCATATTGCGGTGCTTGTTGTTGCTGCTGTGGTTGTTGCTGTTGACCACCCTGTTGTGGACGCTGAACCTGAACGTCATCACGCCAAAATACAGACGCATTACCAAGAATATTGCCTTTAACACCTTGTTGCTTCTCTTCTTTCTTAACACTCTGCGTAATCATGCCACTGTTGCCGTATTGGTCGAACTGGTCTAAATCGATAAACACTGTCGCATCAAGATACTGAGCGCCATTTTTACCATGGAAGATACGAGCTTGCTCAAGTTTGTTTAGGTCGATTTTTAGTGAAACTGCTACTTTAGACATAATATTTATTCCTGTTGGTTGTTATAAAAAAGATTTAATTTTGTTTTTGTAAGCTTCGTTGTTTTCAATTTGGTCTAGCACGGTAATGTCAGCTTTGGCCGCATTAATCCATACCATATCATCTGCTGTTGGCCCTGCTGGCTCTCTAACATCACAAGCATCATCATCTGTTTGCGCTAGGCCAATCATTGCCGAGTATGAATATCGGCGCATGTAAGTGATTGAGCTACCCATTGTTTGAGCTGGATTCTTTCCACCGCCACCAGCTAACACTGCTTTAGCCATTAAGAATGATGAAGATACAAATCCACCAGCTGAATGAGTCATAATTGTCTCTAGGTGCGTTCCTCCGTCCTTTTCTGTTAATAGTTGCACAATCGCAAGGCCGTTCTTTCTAAGTGGCTCCTGCGCCGTTTTGATACATTGAGCAAGGTCAGCGTAATTATACCCGTGACCACTCTTTGCTTTGAATGCACCGGTTAATTCACCCTGCATTTTGCTGATTGCCGTGAACAGTTCGCCTCGGTTGTTATCTGATATTTCCATATCTTACCCCTAAAAAGGACAATCGTTATCGACTGTCTCCTTGCCTAATTTTTGAATGGACTCAGCAAGATTTAATATGCCTTTGTCAATCGTTTCGAAGTTAGCTGCTACCAAATGAATGTCTGGTATGGCATCTATTGCTTTTCGAATCTTCGCTGCTTCTGCGTTAATACCGTTTTCCATGTTAATCACCTTGCTTTTTGTTAGTGCCGTAACCGAAATGCTCATTGGTTAGTTCAGCTTGACGTTGTTTAGAAGCTATCTCACGCTCTTCACGTAACTTGATGATGCTTTCAACTGCAACATCAGCGCTTGCTTCTAATTTTGCTTTACGATTTACCTGGTGCTTACCAGGGTTTGCTAAGATTGATGCGATTAATGGATTCATTTTATAAACTCCGAAGTTAGTAACCAAAAGATAAATAAAGTGAATGAGCCACCTATTACTGCAAATGCTTCAGCAAATAAAGTTAACCAACCTTTTCTGGCTAACTCTTCTTTTAGAGCTGGTGATAATTTGCTTTCTACATACATAATGAATTTGTTCATTTCGTTCTCCCGTTTCGTTTGCCTTGTTGACGAGATAGATAATATGTCAGCTAAATTTATAAAGCAACCCTTTATTTAAATTATTTTACATTATTATTTAAATTAAATTAATTTATAAAATAGCTTGACTATGTATATGTATAGGCGTAAATTTAACTCCATCAACAACGCAACGGAGTAATTAATGAGTAGCAAACAGGTAAAGAAAGCAATCACTATCTACCTAACAGAGGATGAGATAGTCGCCTATAAAGAGGCATGTGAAGTGCAGGGCAGAAACATGGCAAGTCAAGGTAGACTTCTAGTTAAGAAGTTCACATTAAATAACAAACGTAAGGCGTAGATTATGAAATTAGTATATGGGGTTGGTATTAATGACACTAGTTACAATATAAGACCAACAGTAAACGGCAAGAAGGTTATGCGCCCTTCTTATAGGAAATGGCTAGATATGCTTGGCCGATGCTATAGCGACAAGGTTCAAGAAAGACAGCCTACTTATATAGGCTGTTCGGTTACAAAGGAATGGTTAACGTTTAGCGTATTCGCTACTTGGTTTAAAGAGAACTACGTTGAAGGGTATTCTTTAGACAAGGATATCAAATCAAAAGGCAACAAAGTCTACGGCCCAGAAATGTGTATATTTACACCTAAATGTATTAATAACCTATTGACCGACCATAGGGCTGCTCGCGGAGCGTACCCGCAAGGGGTCTACCTCCACAAGCCGACTAATAAATTCGTGGCTAAAATTAGCATTGATAGTAAGGTAAATCATCTAGGTTACTTTGCAACACCAGAGCTAGCAAGCAAGGCTTACATCAAAGCTAAAAACAATGAGATAAAGCGGAAGTGTGCGCAATACCCAGAGTTTGCAGGGCATTTAATGCAGCATTTATTACCAACTAAATAAGTAATGGAGAAGTATATGACCAATAAAATATCGTGGTGTCTCGGGTGTAACCAGGAAGTGCTAGTAAGTGAAATGATGACTAATTTTCAGCACAAGCATCATATTTGCAAGAGCTGCCACAAAAAGAAAGTGGCAGAAAGAAAGCGTAAGGAAAGAAAAATGGCCGCTGACCGCATTGAAGAGAGCGCTAAGATTCGGCATGACAAGGCAGTTTATGAAGCTAATGAGCTAATGGGTAAACCGGCTAAGAGGCGAAAGTTGAAGGACTCAATGTTTCAAAAAATTGATAGCGTTCGTGATGATTTAGAAATGAAGCGATTATTAGAAGGTGAAGAATTATGAGGCAAGTTAAACCAGTAGTTGTCGGCTATCACCGCATTGAGATTAGAGGTGTTGAGATTACTCCCTTTATGACTCACACGCGTGAGCAGGCGATTACAAAGGCTAAGCAGGACTTGTCTCTCACTGGCATTAAATCCAAGTTTCGACCTATATACAAAAAGGAAGCATCATGAATATGGATAACACGGTTACTCAAGCTGACATAGTGGCGCAGGTTAATATTGGCACCTCTGTGTGTGACAGAATGGTAAAGGCGTTCTACAACAAGAAACCAACGCCATACAGAGAAAAAGGTAACCACAACACAGAAGGCATGTATTTGGTTATCAACTGGCGCGAGGGTAATCCTGGTAACATTAATTTTTATTTAAAGAGAGTGTAAATTATGAAAGCGAATAACATAGAAACTAGCAAATGTGGGGCTACTTATTTTGTTTCAGCAAAGGTCGAGGCTATTTGGTATCAGAAGCGATTCAAAGCAGAACCAACAGCTAATGAAGTTAAAGCAGCCATTGAATCATTTGAAGTTAATTATGCTGGATTGAATGAGAGTAATAACAAGCCACTAACGGCTAATAAATACGACAAGGTGAGTTAACTTTGTAATAACGAAAAGCGATGCTATAATGGCATCGTTGATTGGAGTCAGACCCAAGTAGACAGAGAAGGTTTTGAAAGTTTGCCCGTAATAGTTTCTATGCTATTAGTCTGACCGGGCATACTCTCAGAGCCTTTTTTTATACCTTCAGTTTCACTTCAAATCGACCGTTAGTTTATAAGCGGTTACTCACGTAAAGCAAAAATCCTATTCTAGATATCAAAGCAAAGCATCGCGATATTATCAATGGAATAAAAATAAACAAATAAATCTATGCTCTGTCCTACCCCTGACAACATAGTCCAACATTGAACCAGCAATGGGTCATCATCTAGTTACCTAGGTGCTTGCTTAGCAAGTAGGAGAAGTAAGCTTAGTATCCTTAATGAATTGAGTAGTTATCAATAGGAGAAAAGGGGTTTGTATGGGTGAAGATAAATTAACTAACTAAATATAGGCGCAAGGGGAAGTGAATGAGCAGTAACAACAGAGAGCATTTAGCAAATGAATTGCAACGTGAAGAAACTGAGTTAGAGCTATTAACTGACTGGCTAAAAGATGGCAATAGCGTTGAAAGCTACATTGAACTAAAGCGTGCGCATATTAATTATTTAACGTTACGACTAAAGAAAGAGGGTTAATTATGAGTTTTTTAGAATTTATAAATCCATTTAACAAGCTAACTGATATTGTTGATAAAGCAGTATTAGATAAAGATATGGCCAACAACCTAAAAGGGGAGATATTAAAGCTAGGTGAACAGGTCTACATGCAAGAACTGAATACTAAAACGGTGCCTTGGGTAGATGCTTTGCATAAGATGGGAAGACAGATATCGGTATATTTAAGTTACGGGTTGTGTGGGTATATGATTCACACCGGTATAACAGACCCTGTTGCATTGGCTGCATGTTTTGCTCCAGGTGGTATTTATAACTTCGCTAAAGGGAAGGGTAAATAATGAAAGACTATGAACTTATATCTAAATTATCTTCGATAAGCTCAATGACGGTAGCAGAGGCCATTCAGGCGATACAATGTTTTGAGATTGCTATTCTAGCTACTAAGCCAGTTAGGGCTTATGAGTTTCCTAAGTATCACTCTGATGAAGGGAAAGATGCAAGATTTAACCAAGAGCCCAATAAATCAACATTCACACGTAAGATTAATCGCTCAACTAAAAGGTGGTAAATAATGGATACTAAACATTTTTCATCAAAAGAATTTATGTGTAAGTGTCCATGCGATAGCTATACACCAAACCTAGCGTTAACAATTGTGCTTGAGCATGTGCGTGAACACTTTGGTAAACCTGTAAATATCAACAGCGCAACACGATGCAAGGCTCACAACAAATCAGTAGGCGGAGCAGATAAGAGTTTACATCTAACAGGCCATGCTGCTGATATTGTAGTGAAGGGTATCAAGCCAAGCGAGGTGTATGAGTACCTAGATAGCTCAGGGTATTCAATGCTAATAGGCTTGCATGCATATGATACATTCACTCATATTGACGTAAGGGGGTACAAGGCTCGCTGGTAGCGTATTTTGTAGGCTATTGATAATAGGTTATTATGCACTCTGAGATTACAAAAAACGGGGTGTAAATAATGGGGTTTTTGGTAGAACACCAAACAGAAGTTGTTTATCTAGCTGTCATTATTTCTTTTATATTTAACACTTTGCCGGTGATAGTGCAGGCAATAAAGAGGGTCTATGAGTCAAGACGCAGCAACAACCTTACAGCATGTAGCAACAGGGGCGACAGTAGGGGGCGGAAGTCTGAGTCTCCTAGCGACCTATTCGAACGAAATAACAGTTGGAGCAATTGTAATCGGAGCGGTTGCAACAGTCGTATTTGGAGTGTGGAGCAACCTGACGCAAAGACAAAGAAATAGGATCAATAAAAGAAATATAACGGCTGATATTATTAGTAGCTACATTAAATCGGGGGAGTTCACAGAAAAAGAGATAAATAAAATTAAATCTCAATCAGGAGTTGATTAATTGATAGAGAAAGCATATATTTAAAAAACGCCTAGACTTAGCGGTTGAAACTTGAGATTCATTACCTCAATGGCGTGTAACTTTTCAGTAATGATAAACCCTAATGAGGTTACCAAAATGATTAAACAATACGGCAAAGCATCAAGAGACCTATTAGTAATACTACTAATCTGCGCATGTACAGCTTCAGCAATAAATAAAACTGTTAGAATTCAAGCAAGAAGAGCGGGCACTAGCCGCATTACGCCTAGGGCTGCAAGAAGTGGAGACATCCAATGACTCTTATACATTTCTGTATCTTAGCGATGATATTAGTACCAGTGTCTTTATGTGTAGCATTGATATATTTCTGCTCGATAAGTAATGGCGATATGCCAAGTGTGCTGAGTAAAGAATTTTGGATAGACAAAAAGCAATCAAAAATTAAATAAACTAACGGGAGAATAGGATGGAAGTAATTATTATAGTATGGGTTTTATTTGGCGGGTTGATATGGGCAGACACTCACTTCGATAACAACAAAGCAGTAAGTTGTGAAGAGGTCACTAGATTTGAGTCGAATGACTTAGAGGTAAAGAAATGCTTGGCAATAGGTAAGATAGAGCAAGGTACGAAAGAGATTGAAGAAGTAAACGACAGCATCAAGAAAGTTAACGAAATAAACTAAGCTAACGGAGAATAAGAATGTATTTATTATTTTGCTTTAATACTTACTACCCATGTGGCGGCATGAATGATTTTGAGGGTGATTTTTAGCCTATCGATAAAGCCAGGGTAAAGGCAAAAAGCCTCGGTTATGACTGCTACCAAGTGGTAGGAGCCAAGGATTGGGTTATTGAGGAGGAAGAGGATATTGATTCATAAATAAGGGGTGATTAATCTTGACGATAGAGAAAGAACTATTGCATTAGTGTCGGCAGGTGATACATAAACACAGCCCTTTAACGAGGGCTTTCATTTAATAGGGGGGTTTATGGGTAATGTAACAGAACTATTCAAAGAGAACGCAGTAAGCGAAGATGGTAAATTTAAGTGTGATTATATATTTGATGGGGATAAAGTTGTTGGCGTAAAGCATCCTGATTGGAATTTTAGAATTCAGCGTAATTTACTAAGGAATGAAATTGCATTAGTAAGTGAAGGTAATGACGAGCCATTCGGAATAATAGACGCAGATGTGTTCAATACCATTTTAATGTGCTGGCTGTTAGTTGACGACCCTAAGATGGTTGATGACACAGCCCGAGCAGTGCCAGATTACAAAGTATAAATAATCAAGAGCATTAATTGCTCTTTTTTTATGTCTGAAATAAAGCTGTTACAATATATCAACTACCGCTAGGCGGTTAAACATTAAATCACGAGGTGATAAAATGAGTAAACTAACACCAAAGCAAGACGCTTTTGTAAAGGAGTACATACTAAATGGCGGGAATGCCACACAAGCAGCATTAAAGGCTGGATATAGCGAAAAGACAGCTAATGAGCAGGGAAGTCAGAACTTAGCAAAGCTTAGTATCAAAGAAGCAATAGCAAAACACCAGAAAAAAGGTGAGCAATCCTTCATTTGGAGCAAGGAGACGAAACTAGCTAAGCTTGAAAAGATGATGGAAGTCGCACTTCAAAGTGACGCCGAGAAAGGTATGATTAACATGCCCTCATTCGTTGCTGCATTAAAAGTTCACAATGAGATGCAAGGCGATAACGCTCCTACTGAAACGAACAACACTCACACAATTAAATCATTCAATGATATGTATAACTAATGGCGACACTTAACCCTAAGTTAAAATCATTCTGGATTGATGATAACAATAAGCTTATCAAGGCGCGTAACCGTATTTTATATGGTGGCCGTGCCTCATCTAAGTCATGGGAGTTTGCCGGTCGTGGTGCTGGAATAGCTCAAGAGTATAAGACTCGATTCTTATGTGTGCGTAGATATCAGAACAAAATTAAAGACTCTGTATACACGCTAATCAAGAATCAAATATCAAACTTCAAGCTAACTGGATTCAATATCCAAGCCTCAGAGATAAAGCACGTTAACGGCTCAGAGTTTACTTTTTACGGTATAGAGCGAAACATTGACGAGATTAAATCATTTGAAGGCTGTGATGTACTCTGGATTGAGGAGGCTCACAATCTTACTGAGGAGCAATGGAATATCCTTGAGCCCACTATCAGGAAAGAAGGCTCTGAGGTGTGGATAAGCTTTAACCCTCGATTGATTACTGATTTCGTATGGCAGAGATTTGTAGTGAAGCCACCACCATCAACAATAGCAAGAATGATTAACTACACAGAGAATCCATTCATTTCTAATACGCTACTCAAGGCCATTGAGGCAACAAAGGATGAAGACTTTGAACAGTATCAGCATATTTACTTAGGCGTTCCCCGTTCAGATGATGACGCATCGATAATTAAATTGTCATGGGTAGAGGCTGCAATAGATGCTCATATCAAGTTGAATAAAGATTTCTCAGGCGCCTGCACTGTTGGCTACGATGTTGCTGACTCAGGTGCAGATAGAAACTGTGCTGTAAGATTTGATGGAACAATAGCTGTTGAGCTTGATGCGTGGAAAGCAGAAGAGGATGAGCTAGGTACATCATCAATGAGGGCTTATGACCACGTATTGCCAGGTGGCAAACTTAGTTACGATTCAATAGGCGTTGGTGCTGGTGTAGGTGCGATACTTAAGCGAGCAGGAAAGCCTAGGAATTACTTTAAGTTCAATGCTGCAGCAGAAGTATTTAACCCTGACAGAGAATATGCACCTAAGATAACCAATAAGAAAAAGTTTGAGAACCTAAAGGCTCAAGCATGGCGTGATGTAGCAGACAGATTAAAGAACACTTATAACGCAGTGCAAAAAGGCCATGAGTTTAGTCCTAGTGATATGATTTCTATATCGAGTGAGTTAGATAGTCTTGAGGCATTAAAGACTGAGTTATGTGAGCCGCATAAGGATTATTCAAAGCGCGGGCTTGATATGGTAGAATCAAAGAAAGAAGTTAAGAAGCGTTTACTTAAATCACACGATTTATCAGACGCATTTGTAATGGGCGCTTGCCCTCACTTGGTCAAGAGTCAGAGAGCTGGCTTCACAATACATGGATAAATTATGATTACTCAAGATATAAAAGATGCAGGTTACGATGAGTCAACGCCAATATGGCAACATGTTCGCGCTGCAATACGTGGCAAGCAAGGTGCTATGGAATTAATAAAGGCCGATAGATTCTACGGAATAGCTCGACCTAATTACCGTGCTACTACTGACAACGCCAGAGAAGTGAGCGAGAGAGAAGCTAAATACTTTGGTCGTGGTAGGTTTGCCAACTTTACAGGTCGTACACATGACGCTTATGTAGGGATGATTGGCTCAGTGCCTGTTGAGTCTAAATTGCCAGCAAAGATTGAGGGCATGCAAGATAACGTTGACGGTGAAGGCTCGACTATCAATGACTTTACGCTAGAGGTAGTTAGTGAGCTACTTGTCACTGCGCGTTATGGCGTGTTATCTAATCCAGCCATGCAGATGGGTCAATCTCAATCTATTGCCGGTGATGCATTGCCTACGTTGATAGGATACAAGGCAGAGCAGATTATTTACAATCGAGTAGATAAAGGAATGCTTCAAGAGATTCGTTTAGTTGAATCTTATTGGAAAAAGAGCGATGACTTTAATTATGAGCTGGCACCGCAAGTTCGTAGATTGCTATTAGAGGATGGTGTCTATACATCACAGCTATGGCGCGATGGTTCTTTGTATGAAACTGTTCAGCCACTCGTTAACGGTAAAACGCTTCGCTTAATTCCGTTTCAATTCTACGGCTCAGAGAATAACAAGCCAACTTATGACCGTCCAGTTATGTTTGATTTAGCCCATCAGAACTTAGGGCACTTTCAACTAGATTGTGATAACCGCGATAACCTTCACTATCACGGCCAAGGCATGACCAATATCTTTACTGATAACAGTGATGATATCGGCGCAAATAACCCTGGCGGCATTGATGTAGGCGCTAAAGGCAAGAATATCTGGAGTGCTGGCGATAGAGTTGAAATATTACAACTCGAAGCAACAGGGGCTATTGCTACAGAAATGGAGCGCGATGAAAAGCGCATGATTATGATAGGCGCGCAAGTAGTGCAGGACTCAGCATCAACGCAAACACTAGGCGCCAAGCGAATAGAGTCTAATGCATCAACATCACAGTTAAAGCGAATATCAATCAATGCAAGTGCAGGGCTAACTCAGAATCTTAGATGGTGTGCTGAAATGGCCGGTGCTAACGCTGAAGAAGTAAGCGTGAAAGCTAACACTAAGTTTATTACTGATGACTTAACAGCTCAAGACGTTCAAGCGGTGTTTGCAGGTGTTCAAGGTGGATTACTACCAGATGCTTTATTCACTGAAGCAGTGCAAAAGGCTGGTTATACCGATAAGACAACTGAAGAGATTCAAGAGTTAATCGATGACCAAGCACAGGGTCAATCGCAAGAGGTTGCAGAGCTAATGTTGCGCATTGAGCAGTTAGAGGGGGCTAACAATGCTGAATGAGGAATTAATCAGCATCAACGCTAGTCATTCGATTTATGTTAATCGTTTGGCTAGTGGCCTGGGTAATGATGCAGTGTCGTTTGTTGATAAAGTTAACGCTGATATTGCAGCAAGGCTTGAGCGAGAGATAGGCAAGAACTTAACGCCATTGCGCAGAGAGAAGCTACTGGAGGATATTCACGCTATCACAGCAAGCAATCTCAAGGAGTATACTCAGCTGGTGGCTTCTGAAAACAAAGAATTCGGAGGTTATGAGTCAGCCTTTCAAGCTAAATCTGTTAATGGGTTATTAGCCAGTGTCGAGACTGTAGGTGCAACAACTGCTGTTGTTAACACAGCGGCAAAGAATACGCTTATTACACTGGGCGAAGGCTCATACACTACGTATAACGAAATGTTAAAGCAGTATTGGTCATCTAATGCGACACAGGTCACCAATATTGTAGGTAATGGATTTCAGTCAGGCTTATCTACCAGGGCAATAGCTAATCAAGTCATGGACGAGGTAGGCACTCGACTAGGCAAGACCAAGAAGCAAGCTATTACATTAGCACGTAACGGCACTAATCATTACGCAAACCAAGCGAGAAAGTCTTACTTTGAAGAAACCGATGTTGTAGTAGGTACTCGTAGAATCGCAACCATAGACAGTGCTACGTCACAGTATTGCAGAGGTGTTGACCAAACAGTTGTTATGAAGTCAGAGGCGGGATACTCGAATGCTTTTGCTCCATTCCACACTAACTGTCGCACAGCTAACATACCTGAGATTGATGCAAGGTATACTCAAGAAGATGATGGAGGGGAGCGTGCTACAAACTTTCGTGATGCTGAAAGTGGATTGCTTGACCCTAAGCCGGTTAACTCTAAAAACATTTACTATGATGAATTGCGCAAGCTAGATGCACCTAGTCAAGATGCAGTGTTAGGAGTGTCGCTAGGTAAGGCTTACAGAAAGATGCTAAGGGATGGAGGTACACCAGCTGAGTTTGCTAAGTTAACTATCGATGAAAAGCATAACAAGGCATATACATTGACTGAGCTAAAAAGCCAAGATAACACCTTGTCACGCATACTTAACAACCAAGCTAAGTAAAGTAACATGCAGCGCCCGCTACCATAATGGGCGCTATCAATCCAAAGAACATAATCAGTGCCATCTTAATATCTTCATTCATTCTCCAATTGTTTAAACTCAGCCATATCCGAAAGGCTTAAGTCTCTATTTCCTTTCTCGAAGTGATTAACATTACTTTGAATGTCACTTACAAATTTACTTTCATTAATCATGCAGCACTCAGCCCCGCGCAATGCAGATGCAACACTGTCATAACTACCAGGCATCCATCCACCACCATCGTATGATAAAGAGTATGATGCGCAATCCTTTGGCGGATGCCACACCACGTAATGCGAGCCGTTTACCGTGTGTCTAGTTTGATTGCTAATTATTTATCCTCCAATAGCTCAGGGTGCTGGTGAATATTGCCGATGACTGTAAATGCATCACCATCAGGCATGCAATCTATTGCAGATACCTCACTGCCTTCCGCATTCACAAATGTAACTCCGTAATAAACACAGGTTTTAACCAAGCAATTCCCATAGCCTTCTACATAGCAGATATCGTCATTATAAATATCAATAGACTTTTCATCCTGCAAGCCGGTGAATTGCATCACTTGGTAGTGCTTGCTTTTAATGAATGTATCGAACGAGTATTTGATACTGCACCAGTCAACAATGCTTTTGTCGATTAAATTCCACGCTCTAAATTTAATGTCTCTCATTATCTATTTCCTTTTGAATTAAACCTTTTAAAATTACAGAGAATGCATTGGCTGTTCTCTTCTTTTCGTTCTCTAGCCATTCACGTTGCTCTTTAGTAGGCATAAATGTAGGTACGCGTTGTGACATTGCTATCTCCTTTTGTTTAAGTTGAGATAATAATATACATCATCTTATATAAAGTAAAGCTATTATTTATATAAGAATTATGTTGACACCTTAATAATTAGCATCTAATATGCAGTCATCCACTAACGGATAACAACGGAGAAGATTATGAAATTACGACTAGGTTATTTTAAAAGTATCGGCGGTAAAGTTGTAAAGGGTGATGTCGTCATTGATTCAGACGGTAACAGAGTGGCAATTAAGAGTAGCGCACTGCTTAACTCGTACAATCTAGCGAATCATTCAGATGATAAGTGCTTTATCGAATCATTCGCCCCACGCAAGAATACAGGCGAACAACCTTGTGGTGATGATATGCCTGTATTGGCTGAAGTCGATGGTATTGATGGTTTTGATGCGCCCCATGTTGTATTTGCGTCACAGTGGAAGTGGCGTGGTGATGGTAATTTAACTGCATGGAAATACGACCTTGAAGCGCTAATCAAAATGCAAGCTGAGCATGATGCAGAGAAAGATGAGTCGGTTAAGTCAGTCTACACACAAGCTATGAAAGATGCGGGTGAGTTACCTAGCGTTGGCATGAAGTGTGTACTGGTTAATTGCAATTGCGACCACCAGGGTGTTGTTATGTTTATTAGTGACAACTACACCATTATTTCATACGAGGGTGGAGTGGGGCAATTTAGAGAGCAGCACTTTCACACCGAAAATATAACGTTCAAACCTATCGACACTCGCACACCAGAAGAAAAGCAAGTTGCGCGGGTGGTTAAGCACATGAACATGGTTACATTTGAAACTGATGAGGCAATGGTTAAGTCAATGCAGCAAGCGGGTTTGCTAGCTGAAATTAAATAATCAACGCCCTTCGGGGCAAGGAATCACATGGATAAACTAGCAACAATAATTATAATCGCACTCATGACAATATCGTCAGGTGCATTTGCGGTAACATCTTACTACGCATTAACTGGCTTAATAACGGGATAGAAGCGTGAAAACTAAAAAATTAATCTTAGCAATCGTAGCGGTAAACTTAGTACTAACAATCAGCTTAATTAGCTTAATAACGGGATAACAAAATGAAAAAATTAATTTTAGCAGTAACATTGGCAAGTGCATTCACATTGGCCGGGTGTGGTCATAGCCCTGAGAAGGTTAAGGCGGAGTGTGTGAACTTAGTGCAAAAAATACTCGTAGACCAGGGTAAATCCGAATATTGGAAGCTAGGAACAGTTCTTGTGAACGATGACAACATTGCAATTGTACAGACAGTTGGAGTAAGTGACCCTACCATATCAGCTCAGGGGTACTGTGGTCTAAGCGGTAAGGCAGTGATGTATAACCCTAATCTATTCACGTTAAAGGCGCTTTTAGGAAAGTAGCTCAATAACCAAGGCACCTTAACTGGAGTTTTTTTCATCTATAATAACGGGATAGCAAAATGAAAACATTAATCTTAGCTACAACAATCGCACTAACACTTTCTCTAAACGTTAACGCTGGAATCAAAACAGACTTATCAGTTAGCGCTGCAAAGTCAACGGTGAATGCAGTTAACAGCAAGTCGAGCAAGCCAGCCAGTGAATTTGATGGAATGGATTACTGCATCGGCCTTTCTGAGTCTGCCGGCAAAATTATGACCTGGAGACAAAACGGAGTGTTGCTATCTAAGTCACTAAAGAGAGCGACAAACAGACTTGGCAGAACAATGGTTCTCAATGCGTATAAAATGAACGCTTACTCATCAAAGGAGTATAAGCAGAAGCAAATAGTTAAATATTCAAACATGGTCATGCTTGAATGCTTGAAGACACACGGGTAACTAAATAACCAAAGTAAAACTAAAGCGCCTTAATTGGCGTTTTTTTGTATCTATTATGAAAATGAAATAATCTGTTATATAATCGCTATAACGCGCAAGGCGCATACAATCGACTTTAGGAGTCAAGATGGACTTATCAGCAATCGAAGGGCTTACAGAAGCTCAGATTTCAGCCATACAGCAAGCACATGATACTGATGTGACTGGCTTAAAAGGCAAGAACTCAGAGTTACTAGGTAAGATGGACGAGTACAAGACTGAATCGCAACGCAATGCAGATTCAATTGAAGAAGCTCGAAAGGCGACAGTATTAGCAACAGAAGCTAAATTATTAGCTGAAGGCAAGTACGAAGAAGCTCAGGCATTACGTGAAACAGAGCGTGCTGACCTAGTTGCAACAGCTAACACTGAGAAAGAAAAAGCTCAGGCAATGCTCAAACAACGCGATTTAAAAGATGTTCATTTTGACATACTTAGCAAGGTAGGTGAAAACTTACAAGCACCCGCACAAGCAATGCTAACTGCAATGACTGATATTAGTTACAATGAAAACGGTCAAACAGTTGTATCAATCAAGTGCGGCGACAAAGAATTTAGCAATACCGTTGACTTCCTGGCACACGCAGAAACCGACGCAACATGGAAAGCAATGCTAAAGGCACCAGATACTCAGGGTATCAACGTGCATAACACCAATGCTCAGGGCAGCGGTACAAGTGGTAAAAAATACAGTGATATGTCTCTTCAAGAGCGCTCAGAATTTAACTCATTATAAAAGGTAATACATCATGGCATTAGGCGATTTTCAATTATTCAACGGTAGCGCGTATAACGCATTCAAAAACACTCTACAGCAAGAAGTAGAATTATTTAACTCAGCAACACGTAACGCAATTATGCTTACCTCTGTAATGTTTCAAGGTGATAAGAACGAGCTAGCAGCGTTTGAATCAATTGCATCATTAGTTGGTAATCGTGACCCGTCAGCAACAGGTGCGAACGCTGAACACGCTTTGGCTGAATTGCTAAAAATCGACATTAAAGTTGGTTGGGGCATTCCTAATATCTCTTACACTAACGCTTCTTTTGATTGGACTCAACGCGACCCATCACAAGCAGGTACATTGTTTGGTGAAGAAGTGGCAAAAGGTGCAATGGCTTACATGCTTAACTCTGCATTAACTTCTTACGTTGCTTCTGTTGATTCAGCTGATGTGACTTACGATGGAACAGCGGGTGTTGCTTCTTTAGACAGCCTTAACTTAGGTGCTGGCAAGTTTGGCGACCGCCAAGCAGATATCGCTGCATGGGTAATGCACTCTAAATCAGTTAACGACATTTACGGCCAAGCATTAGCAAACAGCAATCAACTGTTTACTTTTGGTACAATCCGCGTTGTTGAAGATGGTCACGGTCGCCCGTTAATCATGACAGACTCTGACGCGCTTCACTTTGATAATGCTGGTACTGAAAACTACTACCAATGTGGCATTGTTTCTGGTGGCGTATCTGTTCAAGAGCAAGGCGATTACCGCAACTACACCGTGACCGATATTGTACCGGTTAATCCGCGTGAATTGTTAACAGCGACAGGTTCGTTCGGCTTAGGCATTAAAGGTTATACTTTTAATGCTGCTGTGGTTCAACCAGACGATGCTGCTTTAGCATTAGTTACTAACTGGACTCGTGTCGGTGGCCTTAAAGACGGCGCGGGCGTACGAGTAGTTAGCCTATAGTGTTTTGTCTAAAGGCTGAAATTTGCGGAGTTATTACTGATATAACTCCGCAAACCTTTAAGCATCATTCCTTTGTTGGCGCAAAGGTTATCAGTGGTGACAAGTATTACATTGATAAAGCTGTAACACTTGGAGCAGTTAAACCAAAGAAAGCCAAAAAGAAATAATATAAGCCCCTTAATTGGGGCTTTTTATTAACTAAAATAAAGTGATACAATGTAGTTGTCTATGTGAGGGCGTAGACAGTAACTGCGCAGTTACACCCTATAATCCCTCAGCCCTTCAATAATGCCACAGGACGTGGCAAACCTAATGCCCTCTAATACCGAAGAAATAAAGGTGAAAGCATGAGAGCCATGAATAAAATACTTTCTGATATTGTAATAGCTAGCGGTGGCACCGTCACTAATCCCAACAACCGAAATCAATTACTCCGTGATTGGTTAACTGCTTTGGAGGCTTAATTATGTCTATTAGAAATGAAATACTAGAAGAAATATTAACCAGCACCATAGGCGGCGCTTTCCCCCCAGAGGATACGGGGCTTAATAAAATACAACTGGAGCTGTTAGTTGTTAGTGGTAACACACAAGATAGCGTAGCCCCTGATGATATTGATACATACGTTACAGCGTTGACTAATTCAGCGTTGATATACCCAAACCCCGTGTACAACACAGGCATTTGGACACCATCAACGACGGAAATTAAAACTGTACTAACTCATGCGCAACCGCGCTCATCTAAGTTTGTATTGTCCGGGACGTTAACATCTGATTCAACAACTAAGGACGGGTTCATCGGGGTTAGATTATCTGACAGTACTGGTGTTTTAACGGGGTCAGATAAACGTTATTCAACTGGTAAAACTAGTGGAGCGGCGACTGTTAATGTTGGGTTTTCGTTAATAGGTTATACAACATTAACTAACGGTCAAGAATTGCGCCTTGAGATATCAAAAGATTTTGCAGGCTCCTTAGTGCTTGAGAATGCTCTATTTACAGTAAAACCTTTGTGGTGATAGACAAACCCCTTTAACGAGGGGTTTTTTGTTGCTCCGTATAAAGTGGTATACTGCATTAAACTAACAGGAGCAAAGCAAATGGCACTAATAATTGAAGACGGCACAGGCGTAGCTAACGCTGACAGCTTTTTAACACTGATTGATGCAAGAGCCTTAGCGGTGAATTACGGGCTGACAATCGCCACTGATGACACTGAAGCAGAGGTACAACTTCGTAATGGATATAGGGGGCTACTAACATATGAGCCGACTCTTCAAGGAACTCGTACGCACGATATTCAAACTGGGATTTGTCCTCGCACAGATACTTATAGTAATTGCGTTTACGTTGATAGTGACGCTATTCCTCTTGATGTAAAACTCGCTCAGTTAAACTACTCTGCCGCTGTTAATGGTGGATACGGCACAAACGTAGTTGATAACGGCCAAAAACTAAAAAGCTTTAGTGTTGATGGCGTTTATTCTGAGTCGTATCAAGATGGAAGTTCAGTTAAAACCAACGCAACAATACAAGGCGTATCTAATTCACTATACCCATTGACACTACAGGGCTATGCTAACTCTCCTTGTGGTCGAGCAAATGGCACTGGCGGGCTAACTCGCGCGGAGTTTTTCTAATGGCCGGCATAGATATTCAAGCAAAAGTAAGGGGCGGACTAGCTAAAGCTGTTGCCGCTACTGGCCCAGGTGATTTAGTTTACTTCCTAAAAGAGATTCAAGCACCAGGTACTCCAATAAACCCAACACCAATTATTACGGAACCAATATTGCTAGTTGATGCAGTATTTAAATCTATCAACCAGAACTTAATAAACGGCACGTCAATAAGAAGCGGTGACAGGGTATTAGTTGTTAATGGTGATGTAGTTTTAAGACAGCATGACATTATTCAGCAAGGCACCAAAAAGATGAGTGTTGAAAGTGTTGATAGCAAAATGCCAGCTGGTGTACTCCTTTCTCAGATATGCATAGTGAGGGAAATCTAATGCCATTACACGGTAGAAGTGGATTAAGGCAGGCACTTGGCCGGGTTAGGGATGACGTAAACAACACGATTACCGCTGCTTATATTTATGGGCTTGGCGAGATAATACAAGCAACCCCTGTTCATTTTAAAGATGGTGGTCGATTAAAAAACAATTGGTTGCTATCTGTTGGATGGCCTACGCTTGGCGCCACTGTTTCTGCTAACTCGACAGGTGCTAGCTCATACGCTCAGCTGTCTAGGATGCCCGCTGATGTACTAGGCAAAAAGATTTATTTTTCTAATAACCTAGACTACGCTGCAGTGGTTGAGTATGGCGGTTACTCTAACTCAGTAGAGAAAGGTACTTATACTGGAAATGGTAATTATCAAAAACTATCAAGCGGCGGTTACTCCAGACAGGCACCAAACGGCATGGCAAGAGTAGGCATTAGAAAAATACAATCACGCCTCAACTAACAAACAAATTTAATAAGGTGAATTATGAGCCAGCTAGATATAAGAAATTCATTACTAAACAAGGTTATAGAGGTCGTGGTTACTGACCTAGGGCTGCCACTGGCTTACGAAAATAAAGGCTTTGACCCGTCAGGCTTGGATGCTTGGTGCGACTTTAGCTTTATACCGGCAACAAGTGCAACCACAGGCAAAACGCAAGCATCAAGTGATGAGGAAATGGGCTTCATTCAGGTGTCCGTTTACGTCAAGCCTGATGCATATGACAACCAGCAATTTACAGTGATAGATGCAATAAAACGTATTTTCTATTTTGGTGTTACAATAGATGACGTTAATATTTTAGACGCTGTACCGAACAACGGTTTTATGTCGGGCGCATGGTTTAAACGAGATTTAACAATAAACTACTCAAGCTTTCAAGGGCGCGGGTAAAACTTAACTAAATAGGAAGTAAAAATTATGGCTGGAGAAATCACAGGTACAGCAATCATCATCAACAACGGTACAGGCACTGTTGTTGGTCAAGGCGACTTTACTCACACATACGGCGGAACACCCATCGAGATTGGCAATAAGTCTTACGGAACAAACATCACTTATTTAGATGGTGAGCTAGCAACAAAGCAACACGTTTTTTCGGGTACTGTTACTTACAACAACGATGACCAATATCGAAAAGTTCGTGCTGACGCGTTCGCTGGAACAATGGACACTTACACAATAACTTACACTGGTTCAGGCGCAGTTACTGACGAATCATTTAGCGGTCAGTTTATGCCTACAGGTTTAAGCGATACATTGCCGAACGGTGCCAAAGTTGAAACTACCATTTCATTTAACTCAAGCGGTGAAGTTACAATTATCGCTGCTGCGGACGTGTAAATATGAAACTTTGCTTTAAGGAGTATCCGTACAAGATGACGCTAGGCGCTATGAAGCAATTCAAGCAAGCTACCAATAAAGACTTATGGTGCACGCTTTTGCAATTCATGGAGAACTTTAGAGACAACGCCAGCCTATCAACTATTGCCCGTATGCAAAAGCTGTACGAGGTTGTTGACTTTGAAACCGCGTCACATGTATTTCACTCGCTAATCCGCGCTGAAGATAGCTCAATCCCACTAGTTGAGATTGAAGATGCCATGTTTAGGGTTGGTTGGCTGCCTACTGAACGCCCTGGTGATATGTCAGAGCCTTGGCCCTTAGTTATGGTCGGGCTTGCTAATGAAATATCTAAGCAGTTCGAGTCGGATACTTCTGAAGCAAAAAAGTAAAGTGCAGTTACCTATCCCCGGTTAAATCTAAACTTGGATTGTTTGAGTTTGATTTTTTCGGGTATTGGAAATACTGCGTAAAAGAGCTAAAAATACAACCGTCAGAAGCATGGGGCCTAGACTTTATTGAGGTGAAAATGCTCACGGAAATAAAAGAAAAACCACCCCAGGACTTGTCACTAATGCTTAACTACGAGCGCAGAGCAAACGGCGCATCAAATGAATTCTTAAATATAAATACAGGGGGCTAGCAATGGCAACTGAAACGCTAATTGTAGAGCTGGATTCAAGAACTGGAAACTTAGAGCGCTCGCTACGCCGTGTCGAAGGCGGGTTGGATGATGTAGAGTCAGCAACAACCGACGCTGACGGTAGTTTATCCAGAATGTCTAGCACTGGCCTGGCTGTCGCCGGAACTATGGCAAAGCTAACCACAGGAGCTTTAGCGGTAGCAACTGCAATGACGGCTGTGATTGTTAACTCAGCTGGTGCGACAAGAGAAATGGGGTTGCTTGCAGCTCAAGCCAAGCTGTCTACAGACGATTTCGAGGCGTTAGCATTTGCGACTAAACAATATGGCGTAGAAGCGGAGGGTATAGCGGATATATCGAAAGATATTGCTGATAAGCTGGGCGAATTCTCCAAAGCGGGTACGGGTGCGTTTCAAGACTTCGCTGATGTTGTCGGCCTAACAAAAGAAGAAGCAAAAAAGACAGCTATCGAATTTGAAAATATGTCTAGCGATGAAGTTATAGGTGAGATGATAAGGCAGATGGAAGAGGCAGAGGCAAGCAGTAATCAAATGACCTTTGCGCTTGAGTCAATGGGTAATGACCTGTCTAAGTTAACGCCATTATTTGCTAATAACGCAGAAGAGCTAAAGGTGCTTGAGGCACGCTACAAAGCTGTTTCAGAACAATTAAGCCTTACAAGCAGTGAAGCTAAAGACTTGCAGGAGGCGGCTACATCATTCGACCTGCTAACTTCTGCGGCTAAGAAGTCTAGCGAGCAAATATCGGCACAGTTGGCACCATCGCTTAATGAGTTTTTCAATAGCGTTATTGAAGTTGTTCCTATTGCAACACAGACCATTGTTGACTTTATTAACAGCTTTAAAGATGCTGGAGACATACAAAGCCTTGAGTCTGTAAATAGATTAATTGAAGAGCAGAAAACTGCTGTAGACGAGCTAAACGACTCACTCAGTGCTGCGGTTGGTGTTAAAACCCTGCACATGACAGCTGAGCAAAACCTAGCAGTTCAGACAGCCGGGCTAAATGCGGAGCTATACACTCAAACTGAAAGGCTAAAAGAACTAGAGGAGCAGAAAGAAAAAATAATAGCACAAGATGAAAAGATGGCTGATGCAAACAAGCCAGGCGGAGGTGAAATAACCGGCGGCAGCGGTTCATCGGGCTCAACAGGTTCGACCAGTGACGGTTCAGGAACTGCTGACGAAATAGCGGCGCTAGAAGATAGATTCAAGACAGAAGAAGAGTTGTTGCTCCAAAAGCTTGAGCGAGAGTTAGTTATAGCAGGGGAGAATAATCAACTAAGGCTTGACCTAGAAAACGAATACCAAGAAGCGCTCGCGGAGATAAAGACCAAGGAAGAAGATGAATACATTGAGAGCCTAGAAAGAAAGGTTAAGGCGGATGAAGAGCTTCGTAAGCAAGAAGAAAAGCTTGCCAAAGAAACGAGTAAGGTGCAGATAGATTCTCAAGAAGCTTATGTTAATGCAGCTGTGTCATTGGGTAACGTTTTATTTGAAGATAACAAAGCAATTAAATCTGGGCTGGTGGTTGTTGATACCGCAGCCGGAATAATGAAATCATTCAGTGAACTGCCATATCCTGCAGCACTTGCGGCATCTATCTCCATCGGGATTAATGGCGCGGCTCAATTAGCTGCGATTAATAGCGCAACTAAAGGGTCAACATCAACCCCTTCGTCATCGTCGTCATCAGCGCCATCAGTTGACACATCTATGCCGGAAGAAACATCAACGCTAAACGTAAGCGACAGTAACCAAAGTGGTCAGAATCAAGCCATCGTGATAAAATTTGAGTCTGACGACACGGAAACAGCCAGGTTTGTGTCAGATATAATTAACAAAGCGACAATATCGGGAGATATTTAATGATAGCTAGTATTACAAATATATCTAATCAAGCAGTGATAACGGCTTTGCCTGATAGCTCACTGCAAGATATAGGTATTATTACCGATGGCGATTACTCAAGCGTTTATGTCGATGCACTTGCTGGTGAGGTGACATTAACATTCGTATTTCCTCAAGAGGTTGATATTGGTTACATTGCATTAGGTGGCACAAACATAGCAAAGAAAGATTCAATTAAGATAACCACCTCAAACGCACCTGAGCCAATCTACCTACAAACAGTTGCCGAAGAGCAGTTAGTCACATCTGATATGTTTGATTTGACCGTAAGCCTTGCCGGTACTGTAGACGATACAGGATTAGGCCACCTAGAGTCGTCTGTGATGATGTATAAGGTTGACCAGTCAGGCGTTAGGCGTGTAACTATTAATGTTAAAGGCTCTGGAAAAATATCCATTTCCGAAATTGCAATGGGTGAGTATTACACCATCCCAAGAGGTGAACAGAGCGGATATAATCGACCTTGGTCAGTGCCCAATATAAAGGTTCGCTCTAACACTGGGTTAGACCATTCGCCGATTAATCTATCCTACGAGGCACGTGCTTTAAGTTGCTCGCTTAGTGTGCCAAACAATATTATGCGTGATTTTGATGGCTGGTACGGATTTATTAACTACGCAGCAAATAATACGTTTTACATATTAGAGGATGAAAACAAGTTCCATTCTTATGCATGTTATAACGCATCACCATCAATGACAGCGGCACACGGTCAAACCAGGTCTTTAGGTGTTTCATCTATAAACTTCAATGCATTCGCTAAATCTACAGAGGCATTATTTTGATTAAGACTAATTTCAAGCAGAGCACATTTGAGATATACGAACTGCAATTACCTTATTGCACCGTATGCACTCCATCTGGCGACTTAACAAGCCCTTGGCATACACCTGTAACATGTGAGGAGTCTAGCGATGCTACATACTCTTTATGGTTCACCAAAAGCTCAGCCCCGTCTATGCAACCACCTACCCAGTCAATAGGAGTTAAGTCACGGTTAAATAGCACGGTAAATAGATGTGTTGCAAATGCCAGTGAATCAACGCCAAGATTAAAACCAGGTGAGGGCATGGCAAGTCGCGGGCAAATGTCACTGACAATGACTGATTTCGAGGGCGACCCTGGGCCAATTGAGTTTACTGAGTCGGGCACTTTCTTTGGCAAGTTGTTGGCGCGTAATATTCTGGACGGCAAAAAGATTTTGTCACACTATTACACCATTACGAGCGAACAGGAAGCGCCTTTTCTTGTGTCTACATCTGAGCACTACATTACAGAATCAGGATTATCTAAGGGCAACTTCACCCTTAGCGCAAAGGACGCACTGCACAAATTAGAGGCGTTTAGTCAGAAGTTTCCAATACCAACAGAGGATTATATTACTGCTGACATTGATAGCGCTGTAACAGTTATTCCTGTTTCTGACGGTGCACTATATAGCAGTCAAGATGTAATCATTATTGATAAAGAGCTAATGAGAGTTCAAAGTGTTAGCTCGAACAATTTAACCGTATATGCTCGCGGGTCAAGTTACGTCGGCACGGATAAGTTAATTTATAAGACTGAGGCAGAAGACCACTCGCTAGAATCCACTGTTCAAAAGTGCTACGTAATGAATAAGGCTTTTTTGTCTAACGTGCTTGAAGATATTTACATTTCTTCTGAGTTAACAGCTTTTTCTGACTTCACTCAATGGAATGATGAAATCACAGAATGGAATGCAAATGCATTTTTAACTGGTGTATTTCACAAACCACAAGATGTAGACAAGGTAATTAACAAACTCCTTACTGACTACATGATTGATATGTGGCTTGACCAATCAACACAGAAATCAAGGGTTAGTGCAAATTCATCTTGGAAGGAGTCGCAGAGAACGATAGAGGAAGGTAATGACCTGGATTCGCTATCTACATCAAAAAAGGCTAACACTCGATTTAGTCGTGCGTATATATATAACAATAAAGATTTTCAGTCAGAGAATGACGATGAGGTGAATTACTCGCAACTTACGCTACACAAGGACACGGCTACAGAGGTTGATGATTTCTACGGCAGTGTAAAGGTCAAGGCTTTTGACCCTAGTCCATATATAACTCCAGACAGTGCGTTCATATTGGTTTCGAGATATGTGCAGAGATTTGCTAGAACACCTGATGAAGTGTCTTTTTCAATGGAAGAGAGGAAGCTAGCAGGGAGTAAAATAGGCGACATAGTCAACATAATAGCGCGAGATTCACAAACTCCTAGCGGTGAAACTCTAACCTCTAAAATTGCTGTTCAGATTACCGAGATAAAGCCTAAGCTTAACCAGGTTGGTCGCAAGTATAATATTAAAGCGCTTGGCTATATTCCGTTTATTGCGTCGGGCGGTGGGGATTTAGTTATATTTATTAGCGGTACTGCTGTTGACGTTAATTTATTCGCAAGGGCTGGCGCACCGCCTAGCGCGATTAATGTCACCTTTGTATTGGATGGTGCAACCATTGGTTCAACTGCGCAAAACGTACCATCAGTTAAGGCTGGTGCATTTGCCCCTGGTAGCGCCATAAAAATAATATGCACAAACAGCGCTAAATGGTCGGCAATGGGTGGCGAGGGTGGTAGCTCAACCCCTGGTATAATCGTGGGCATTCCTGGGTTTCCGTCTGTAACTAATGGCGGCAACGGTGGTACGGCTTACGAGTCCAACGGGGTAACAACATCGATATATATAAACTATGGAACTTTTGACTCTTACGTAACTAGTGGCGAGGTTTACGCTGCTGGTGGTGGTGGCGCATCTGCTGCAGCGTCTGATGCTCAAGGAAGTCTATCGGCGGCATCGGGTGGCGGTGGTAGCGGTATTCCAGGTGGGCTAGGTGGCGTGGTAGCTGTTCCCCCAGGGTTCCCAAGTGGTGCGCAA
>Ga0233412_10000432_pt1 | contig 24497 bp, 31 predicted proteins | sample Na_anoxic_4_MG_FD_180667 | JGI IMG/M metagenome (GOLD analysis project Ga0233412, IMG submission 180667) | Seawater microbial communities from Saanich Inlet, British Columbia, Canada - Na_anoxic_4_MG | ecosystem: Environmental > Aquatic > Marine > Inlet | place: Canada: British Columbia...
AGCCTTTCCCTTTGTACTTTTTATTAAATAGAGCAATGGGGATAATTAGCTCACCGCGAATAGTAATGTCCTTAACATCGGGTAGTTTAAGATAAGGAATCATATGACTAAGATCGAGACCATTGGTTGAACCACCGCGAGAATACAATCTTTCTTCTCCGTTTTCAGTACTGTACATCACTGACATACCATCTAGTTTTGCTGATATAACATATGGTCCTTTATACTTCTTCTTCCAACGAGCTAAAGCACCTGTATCAGGTTTGATTTTTTCCATTGAACCCATGTAATATGGAAGTGCCACCTTATTTTTTTCTATAGGTGCTCCAACTTCCGTAATAGCTATATTATCAGGAAAGTTTCGTTCAATGTATTCTTTCAAAATATCATATACATTATCCGTCACCACAGGTTTTTTATTGTAATATGCATCATTGGCATATCGAATCATATCTGACAATTGTGCCTCAGATAATGAATTTATAGCCGATATTCCATCTTTTCCAAGTGAAATTAATGCTTTTCTTGACGTGAACCCACTAGATGCTTTTTTTTTTGAGAGTTTTTTGTTTTTTTTAAGACTCTTGGCAGTTGGTTTTTTGCGTTTGGCTTTACCTTCTTTTAGTTCGGCGGGCGTTACAACAATCCCTACTTCCGAGGTTGGTTCTTCTGTTGATTTTACTACAACGGCACGACCATCGATGCGCTCGGTGGGTTTTTTATATTCAAGTCCTAAGAATTCGAAAATAGATTGTTCAGTCGGAAACACCGTATCCAATTTTGCACCTTTCTTTTTACCTTCCATTTTGTACAATCCGTGTTCGTTCATGCTATAACCTAATTCTAATGCTCTTTGTCGCATTACAACATTTAAAGCCTTGCTTCCTGTGAAATACAATATAGCAAAAGAATATTCTGCTGGTGATGCGTACATAAAATCTAATCTCCTAGGTGTTTGTCCTGGTAATTGACCAATGACCATACTTTTTGTTTTACCTTTAGTAAGGATTTCAATAATGATTCCTCTATCTTGTAATGCTTTAATAAATTTATCGAATATAGATTTATCATCCTGTGCATTCGTAAGAATAATATCTATATCGCCAGAGTTGGCCGTACCTCGTCGATAAGACCCTACAATTTCGAAGCGAGAACCTTTGTGTTTTAATTTGCTAAAAACATCTGCTAAAATATCACTGTATTCATTAATTTCAGCTCGAGGTATACGTTTTTCGATATCTTCAAAATATTTTAAACCGGCTTTTTGATTTTTGTTAAGAAGTTCGTCTTGTCTTGCTCGCAATTCTTTTAATGTTAAAACACCAGCATCAACTAATTGCTTTGCTTTTTTAGGTCCAATGCCATAAATTTTAGGGAATAAATATAAAGGATCACCTTTTGCTAATTCTAATATTTTGAGTTTTCCAGTTGTTGTGTATTCATTGAATTTTGCCATAATAGTTTTGCCAATGCCTGGTAAACCCTGTAATTGTTTGATATTGGTTATTGGTTTTTGGTAAAGCATAATCGATTCAGATGCATTATGATATGCTCTTGCCCTAAATGGTTCGCCTTTTAATTTCATAAGTTCCTCAAGTTCTCCTAGAACTCCTAACAAAGATTTATTTAATCCTTGGGATTTAGGCGTTGTTTTTTTGCGTTTTATTCTAATCTTCTTGGGCATTTTTACCTTTATTGTGGGTTTTGCTTTAATACTTTTGCTTTTTTTCTTATCAATTTTTTTAATGGTAATCCTTTTTCCTTTTAATTTTTTCAAAATCTTTAAAGTAGATTTCTTAAGAGTGATTTTAGGTTTCGGTTTTTTACAATAACCATATGTTTTCAATGTTCGTCTTTTAGGTACTTTAGTATCAATAGAAGTAGCACAGATATCTCCTTTTAGAGTAGGATAGCATTTATCGTGTGATTCCCGTTTGTAATTAAATGGAAATATACACGGACCTTCCTTGACTTTTTTATTTCTTTCAGTTTTACCTTTATTATTCACAGCATAACCAAACATTATATATTATTTTTTTATTTTTTTTTCTTAAAGTATGATTTTAAAAAGTCAGAACTTATGATATTATCTAAATATTGTTTGCGTTGTTGTTCTTTTTCAGAGCGTTGAACCGGTCGAAAGGATAGAGGTTTTGTGATTTTAGGCTGCGGTAGATCGACATAAGGAGTATTCATTTCTATAAATAAATAATATAAAATTAATATAAGAGAATGTTTGCACAAGGATTCGCAATTAAAAAAGAATTAATAAATGGTAAATCGGTAAATGAAGAAGGTATAATGGGCGAATTTAATAAACAAGGAGCTAGAATCATAGAGGTTAATGATGGAAAAGCGAAATATACCGAATTATCTCCTCAAGATATTCGTAAATTAATTAGTGTGCGCTCAAGCTCTAGTGATTTAATGGAGAGATTGACACCATTGCTCAAGCATAAAAAACACAGGCGTCACCATCGTACTAGGCGTCGTCATCATAAGCATGGTGTTGCGCGTGGTCATACTAAACGACATAAAAAGAGGAAAACGCATAAGCGTAAACATAAGCGTAAACATAAGCGTACTAAACGATGCAAACGAAAGTAAGATTAATAAGCTAATTTAATGATTTTTTCTACAAGAACTCTTGGAAACTGTTTTATTTTGAAGAGTTCTATAAAGGCAAGCTTTTCCTTGCGTTTTTCTACAACTCGTTTTATATTATTTTGAAACTGATCGATCTTGTGTTGGCGATTGGAATTAAAGATTGGTCTGAAAATATCAGGGTTATTCCTTAATCGATAGCCAAGACATAAAGTTGTCCTGTTTAACCAATATGCTTGATGTGAATTTACCAATGGATGGTTGTAAGTGCAAACTTTACCAAGAGTGGTAAGCAAGACGCAATAGGTCGTGCAAAGGTGAGGGACAAACATGCGAACTTCCTCCCACGGTTCGCCGTTTAGATGGTTGGTGACATATGGGGAATTAACAACATGTTGTCTATATTTTGTGATATCCATTATGATATGTATTAATGATTTCATTAATACATTAATAATATTCAATTTTTTACATTTCATTTATTATTGATCTATGATTTGGTGATAATAAATGACGTTCTTTTTTATACTTTTTCACGAACCAGGAATCCATCATAGAGAGATATTTAGAAGATGCATACAGGAGAGTACATTTTATGTCACCTGATGAAATGGATTCGATGCGAGCATCACGAAATTCTCGCGCAAATCTTATGAAATTGACAATATACTCTTTCTCCGGAGGAAAAAGAAATGTCATTACCGAATGATTTCTAGTTGTTGTCCGCCCTTCATTCATTTCATAATTCATATAATACATTTCACAATTATTTTTTTCTGCTTTTCTTACAAAATCCTCGTACAGTTCGGTCATACTCCCCACAATGCGCATGTCAAAAGCTACTTCTATTTGGTACCCCATTTACATTGCCTAAAGAAAAGTATTGTTAGAAAAACATTCATCTTTCTACAATATGGAGGACGTAAATATAATGATAAGATTATAATATTTAGTAAAATTTGGTTTATTTTATTGCTAAGATAATATATATGGCTAATAAGAATTTGAACACATTAAATGTAAAGACATTGAATTATACGGGGGATTATATTTATCATCGTGGTGTCCCTGTTGAGATCGGAGGAGGCGGAACAGGAGCACAAGGAGCACCAGGAGCACAAGGAGCACAAGGAGTACAAGGAGCAACAGGAGTACAAGGAGCAACAGGAGCTGCAGGAGCACAAGGTATTCAAGGTATTCAAGGTATTCAAGGTATTGACGGTGCAACTGGCCCAAAAGGTGATACAGGAACTAGCACCAGTTCCTATTGGGCGGCGAAAGGCAATGATATATACAATAAGAATACAGGTTCTGTGGGCATCATAACTGATACGCCTACACAACATTTAGATGTTAGTGGCAATATTAGATTACGGGGTAGCATTGCGGATATCACAAACTCCACAGGCGACCCAGGGTATGTTTTACAATCTGTTCCTAATGGTGTGCAATGGACAAATCCAGGATCAGTACCGATGGGCACCATCGTAATGTGGGCATTCACGACAGCGGACCTTCCGGCTAATTGGTTTTTATGCGAAGGAAATCCAGTTAGCGCCACCACCTACCCAACATTTTATGCGACACTTGGAAAAACATATGGCGATGTCTCCGGCACACTTCCCGATTTCCGAGGTCGTTTTCCAGCAATGGCTGGTAACCCAGGACAAACAGTTGGTACTCCTGCTGGTCCATATATTGGCGGTCTAGGGTCAACTCTTGACATCTCCCATATTCCCACAACGCAAATACCTGCTCATACGCATGCTATCGAATTTACTATTGGTAGCACGTCCAACGGATCATTGACCACAACAAATAAATTTATATCAATGGAAGGTAGTGGAACAAATGGTGTTTTCAATGTAGGAACTGGGAGATACCATGACGCGTCCGACATGTGCGGTACAAAACACTGCCAAAAAGAGAATGACGCAACCATACAGGACACAGGGGGAGGTGAAGCATACGCACCCCCACATCTCTCGATCAACTTTATTATATATGCTGGACCACCAAATGTTTAAATTGAATATAATTAATTAAACTTTAATTAACTTTAAAAAGTTATCAAACCATGAATCCACCTGATTATCTAGCGAATAAATACCCACACGAACGCGATTCTCACATTCATTTTGATGAGGGTCCGCATATTTATACCATCGATGGTGATTCTGATTTCATGTCTGTGACAACTTGGAACCACTCTCACTTTGGGCATTTTGACGCCGATGCTATTATTACAAAAATGATGGCTTCACGAAATTGGCCCAATAGTAAGTATTTTGGTCAAACCAAAGAAGAAATTAAAGCTGGTTGGACCAAAAATGGTAAAGACGCCTCCGAAGCTGGTACTAAAATGCACTATGACATTGAATGTTACTACAATGACCTCGATGTCGAAATTGATGAAGATTGTTTAGAATGGCAGTATTTTATGGCGTTTGAAAATGATATTGGCTCGAACTTAGAACCTTATCGCACGGAATGGACGATTTGGGACAGGGATCTTAAAATAGCAGGCTCTATCGATATGATATTTAGAAATCCTGATGGAACAATTTTGATCTATGATTGGAAGCGTTGTAAGAATATTAAAAAAACTAATAGTTATCAATCTTCCATAACTCCGTGTATTGGTCATCTCCCAGATACGAATTTCTGGCACTATTCTCTCCAATTGAACACTTATAAATATATATTGGAGAAGAATTATGGTGAAAGGGTTGTGGGAATGTATCTTGTTTGTCTGCATCCAAATAACGCGAATAAAACATATATTCGTCTAGAAGTGCCACATCTGTCATCAGAAATGGCGGATTTAATGGCTTTAAGGAAAACAATGGTTATAAAAATTGAAGACATTTCATCTAGGGAAAAAACACTACACGCCTAATTATTATGACTCAAACACTTTCTAACAGCCAGGATCACCTATCCTGGGATTTCATCCTAATACTTCTCTTCTTATCACTCGTGTATTATATTATAGGATGGTGTTCTAGTAATGGATTATTTGATATGTTTTGTTTTGGATGTGCAATGGGTATTTTGCAATGTCTTGTCATTCACGAGGGAGGACTCTATGCAATTAGTTTTATGGAAAATTATCCTGATTTTAGTCGATTGTTTGAGCACATTCAACTTGCTCCTTTCATTCCACAAATCATAAGCGGTTCGGATACGGATGATGATGGTGAAAATGAAAAAGAAGATTAAACGATTTAAAAATGTGTATGTAGAGTATAATATAATGGGATCAGTTGATTTAAATTACGGACAAATATTTTTTATGATGTTAGGTCTTTTACCAGTATTGGCTTGTGTTCCTTGTTGGGTAGTCGCAAAATTTGTATATGAACCATATGTTAAAAAACTTGCCGAAGAAGAAGAAGAACCTATTCCATATGAGTATCAATATCCTTTGGAGGAGGCAGAAAACAATGGAGATAGAGATTATAAAAAGTGTATTGTATTATCTAATACACCAAAAGGATTGGTATATATGCGCTATTGTAAAGAGGATGAAGGATTCGAATACTGGGCAGATAATTCAATTGACTACAAATATTTAGAAACAGCAGCAAGAAAATATGTTACTATTTTCTCGTGTCGTGATATTTACATAGATAGATTTGCATTGTTAAAAGAAAAGATTCTAGGCATTAAACAAAAAATAGAAGAAAATAAATTAGAGAAAGAAGAACTCGAAGAGAAAGCAGAGGAAGAGGAAAATGATGTATTTGCAAGCCTTAAATCATACAATCAAAGTACTAGCAATATAAGTTCAACAAAAACAGAATTAACTCGCAATGATGTGGTTTGTGATGAAGCAAATAAATATTTAAATCGTGGAAAGATTGTAGAGGCTAACTTTGGTGCTGAAAAAAAGATAGTAGATACACCCACAAGTTCAATGTCATTTAGTTCATGGAAATTGTGGAAAAGTCAAGATAAAGAGGATTAATATTTGCGTGCCTTTTTTTTAGTGCGTTTTTTTCGGCGTTTTTTCCGCCGTTTTTTGCGAGTTTTTCCGCCATTTTGTGGTTTCTTTTTATTGGCTCCAGCAGCTGCTTCCTTTTCAATAGCATCAGCTACATTATTTATTGCTCCAGCTAATTTATTAACTTGTTCTTGAGTGTTGCTAATAACGGTCATACTTTGTTCTATAGCTTCTACGGCATTGTCGGCAATATCCACGGCGTCAGGAACTGCAGTTATAGTGGTTGCTGCCCAATCAGTAACAGATTTACCAGTATAATTAGCTTGTTCTATGGCAGCGTCTATTGCATCACCTACAAAAGGTACCACACCAAATACACTAGACATAACATTAACAAGTGAATTTCTAATCAATTCATTCGCAGTAAGTAAATATTGTTGTGTAGCAGGTCCCATTTTTTTTGCCGTCTCAAGGGCTATTTCACCCGAATTTTCAGCGACCGCAGCTACGGCGTCTCCTACTTTTTCTACGGTTATAGCAAATTCTTTTTGGACCTGTGGATCTTCTGACATTCTAGCTACTGCTTTTGAACCGGACCTAATGCCTGCTGCTGCTTGTTTTGCTGCATGATCTAATACTGCTTTAGAGTGCTTTTGGTTTTCAATAAGTGCCTGTTGTGATGCTTGAACGGATTGAGCACTTGTATCTACATTTTGCATACGTTTTTTCATTTTACGCGTTGTTTTATTCACAGCTCTTTTTCTTTTTCTTGTTGGAGACATCTACTTATATACTACTGGGAATTTTTTTTTATCCAATTTAGAAAGCCAATGCTTTTTTCGAGATTAAATGAAGAACCTAAATGTTCTTGAGCAATTTTAAGTGCGCATTTTTCTCTAGGGTTTAGTTGTTTTATGTATTTCTCTTTGAGTTCGTCGGGGAGAGGCATTGTTTATTGAATAATAATAATATCTACTATTATTCAATTTTTATTATGATATAAAACAGATTAAATTTTTAAGTTTAACATCTGACTCTTGCATTACCTTTGTAAGTTTAGTATTAATAGTGTAACCATTGGTCGTTAAAAATCCAAACAAAATAGCAATATCATTGACGCATAACAATTCACATCTATTATTGGGATATACAAATGCATAGATACATCTGTCTAATGGACAACAAGGAGATATTTCTTGAAAAGGCGATAATTTTTCACGAGTTATGGCCCTGGTAATCGAATTTAAGGACGCATCATTGGGTTTTGGGGAAATAACAACAATATTTTTATAGCACTCATTAAATCTATCTAAATATGCTTCACTGCTAATTTGATACATATTTATAGTAGCAATAGATAAAATTGAATACTAATAATATTAGATTTTATAACTTATAACACTATAAATGGCAACCTTAACCACCAGTAATATTTTCCGATATAAATTTGATTCACCAATAGTGAATCTTATTAATATATTTGCGGCGACCCATAAATACGACGATAGTAGTCAATTTAGGGAAGAGTGGGATGAATTTATTAAAGATAACAAAGCTAGTATTGATAGAGAAAAGCAACGGTTGATAAATTTGGGTTATACAGGTGATATAAATAATAAAATGTATAAAAGTGCTAGATATTACTTTAAAAATAAATCAACAGAAAAGAAAGAAACCAAACAGCGACGAAAATATGTGACATTAAATAAAGGATTCTTAGCAGATATGGATAGACATATTTCAACGGTTGCCTTTCAACAAGATATGAAACCTGCCCATGCTTATAATAACTTTGTATCGGATGCCATGTATTCAGAAAAGTTAGATGATGTAATACAGAAACTGCTAGATAATGATTGGAAAGAACCTGCTGCTGAAAGCAAATTGAAAAAAACATATAAAAATCGATATTTTATGCAGCAAAAAAGTTCAAATAAAGATTAATTTTATATATGTATAATTTAATAATGGATGGTGGTGGTTTCTTAGCTCAAGGTGGATATGGTTGTGTATTTTATCCTGAAGTAGATTGTAAAGGAAAAGATACTAACAACAAAAATTTTTTATCAAAAATAGTAGAGAGAGATTATAGTGCCGAAAATGAAATAAATATTGGAAACATATTAACAACAAAACTTAAAATGTGGGTTGAAAATCCGTTGCAAAATCATTTTGCCCCAGTATTATCTAGTTGTAATGTAGATGTTGAGAGATTTACTATGGAAGAAAAAGAAAAATGCACATTGTTTGAAAAAAGAATCGGTTCAGATTTTGTTTCAATGAAGATCAGATATATTGATAGTAAAGAATTAGATAGTTTTATTACAGAAAATAGTAATAGTTCATTGATAATGTTATTGTTTACCTCTAGCTATAGTCATTTATTGAAATCATTGCAATTACTCGAAAAAATTAAAATATGTCATTTTGATATTAAAGCGCAAAATATCGTATATGATACGGAGAAATCATTGCCCATTATGATAGATTTTGGTCTGTCTATTAATTTCGATAAGTTAAATAGAAAAGAGTTATATAATAGTTTTTATATTTTCGAACCAATGTATTATTTATGGCCTATAGAAGTGCATCTAATTAATTATATTTTGCATGTGAATAGTGAAATTGGAGAGAAGGGTATGAGAGAATTAGCCAAAGACTATACAAGTCATAATATAGTGTTAAGAGCATTTTCACCTAGCTTTCAAAAAAAATATGAAGCAGAATGTTATTATGAATTAAGTAAATATATTGGGAAAGACAGTGATGCTGTCATTAATAGAATATTGAAATATTGGACTACATGGGATAATTATGCATTGTCATTGCTATATATAAAGTTGCTTTATTACTTGATAAGAAATGATTCAGGTAAAATAATTAAAAATGAATTTGTTAGTTTCTTCATAGAATTATGTTTACAAAATATTCACCCAAATCCTAAGAAACGGTTAAGTATCCAAGACACACTCAAATCATTTAATATATTTTTATACAATGAACAAGTTGATAAGGAATCAGTTTTTGAGGACATTATAAAACAAATTGGAGAGAATAAGGGTACTGTGGATGAATTAATCAAAGCTGATAAGAAGTATATGAGTATGTTGTCAAGAAAATCAAGACGTGTGGATGATTAAATATTATTGGTTATTAATCAATATTATTTAACGACGCTTGTGTTTGCGAGACTTTCTGCGCGTTTTGCGGCGCTTTTTGCGGTGTTTGGTTTTGCGCTTTTTGTGCGTTTTCCTGCGCCTTTTCCTGTGTGTTTTTTTGTGTTCTTTCTTATGGACACCAGGACTTTTTTTGTATGTCTTCTTAGCCATCTTTAAGATTTCTTTCAAACCTTTACCCTTGTTATTTTTACTAACTTCTTTGACGTGAGCTAACCATGGATTTGTCATTATGATATATTGTGAGAAAATAAAATTGAATATTATTTAAATGGCTAAATATAACGCAACAACAACAACAAATGTTTCCACAACTAACAAGATATTTATATTTTAAAGATGAGTGCTTTTATAGTCTAATGTTTTGTTTGATTCAAAAAAGTTCTTTTGACGAGGTAATCTTTTGGTCCGGCGAAATATATTATAGTGGTTTCCCTGAGCTATTATGGGAACATATCTGGAAGATATACTATGACTTTTATGCAATTAGGTATCCGAAATATGAAAAAAAAATAAATAAGTTGTCCAAAGAAAAAATAGATTTTAAAAATATTGTATACCTTTTAAATTTGTTTTATTACTCCAAACCAATACATACAGTGTTTGCATTGCGCCTATTAAATCCTGAATCTCCAACACACGTTTATATGGGCCGAATACCTAAATGGCTCAAAGAGTTAGAATTAACAAAATGGGAAAGGAAATTAATTCGTTCTATTCATAATAGCAAACAAGTAAACATTGCATTTTACATAAAACAAGTGACAGATCTACAGAAGTGTTATAATACTATTAAGAAATACTATATGCGAGTACACGAATTTACATTGAAAAACAAATCGTTAGATACAATAAACTACAAAAATAAAGCACATATTTTATTAGCTTTAATTTGCCATCTATCATTGGATGCTAGTGAAGTTCAAACGAGAACAATATTTAAAAAATTAAATAAATCTATGGTGGCATCACAACTACAATTTAATAGTGATATCGTAGAACCATTATATAAAACTTTGGTTCATAAACGACTATTTAAAATTTCACCACTAGTTGGTGCATTTAAATTGGAACGATTTAGTATTCAAAAACTAGATTACAAGGATATTTTAAGACTACATTGGGATTATTTCGTATATAATACTCCTTTATGGCAACAACGTATTAAGAATTGCAATGGTATTGTTGATAATAAAAAATACGAATTGGTATTTAAAAACGATGATGATCACGAGGCGTTTTATGAGAGATTTAATTACGAACCCGATGAACAATCGAAAGAAATACAAGAAAAGAGCATTTGCGATATCGATATCGAGAAGGGTCGTGCTTGGTTATCTACCATTAATGCTAGCGTAGGCATTAAAAAAATATCATATGAGCAAGTTTATTAAAAATTGAAAACAATATAAAATTTTTATCAACTAATATTATACAAATGGTAAAGAATAAAACAGGTGGAAGCCGACATAAAAAACAAGCACGCAAAAATGTAAATGCACCAGTTTCTATGCGGCTACGAATACCGAAAGAAGAGGGCGAAATTCTTGCGAAAGTTATGAAATTATTTGGCAATGGTATGGCGGAAGTACTATGCGAAGATAAAGTTACAAGATTACTTATCATTAGAAAAAGATTTAAGGGTAGAAACAAGCGCGATAATAATATAGCAGTAAACAAAGTATTATTAGTAGGAAGAAGACTATGGGAAGTCGTTAATCCAAAGAAAAAACAAAAAGTAGATTTACTTTATGTTTATTCTGATGGGCAAATAGATGATCTTCGTCAAAAAGTGAATGTTAGTAGTGTAATATTACCCGATGGGGTTGAAGAAGAAGAAGAAAGCGCTTATGATTTATCATCTAAAAATGATTGGAAGGATGAGAAAAATAAAACTATTCTTGGTGATAAAAAAGTAACACAAACCGAGAATATAAAAATTAGTAAAAAAGACGATTTCGATTTAGATTTCGATGATATTTAATCTACTTCATCCATATCGTCGGTATCGAAATCCATGTCAGAATCCATATCAGAATCCATAAAATATGTGTTTGAATCTACATCATTTGTATCGTCATTATCATCTTCTTTAGGTGCATTGTATCCAGGCATATATTGATCTTCTAAACTTGCTAATAATGCTGCTTGTAGTTCCACTTGTTCTTCTTGTTCATGTCTGGATAACATTAAGCGTCTTAAATGGGTATTATGATTTCTTCTAGGCATTCTTGGAGGTCTAAATGCATGCATCGCGCGTGTGCTAGGATGAGGAAATCGGGTATTTCCTAGACGAATACCTTCGCCATCTTGTATAGTATTATTTGATGAATCACTTCTTTCTAATTTTTTTTCTATAGATTCCAGTTTAAATCTACAGATAGGACACTCTGCTTTTTCCTCTTTTAACCATTTCAAAATAGCATCAGTATTAAATAGATGACTACAAGGTAATTTTGATATCATATCACCCTTTTTAAACTCTTTAATAGTAATAGGACAACAGTTTATATTTGGATATATTTCGGGATCAAATTCTACTGTCTCTATCTTCTGTTCACCATCTACTGATAAGACATATTTTATAGGATTTTTATCTTCGCCCAAAGTTTCACGCAATAAGGTTCTGAAATTATTAGTAGACGTTGTAAGAGGTGGTAATTGCAATATATCTTCTATAAATCTCATATACAAATTAACATTGTCATAATTTATATTATTTGATGAATCAGTATCAGTACTATTGCTAGATGTATCTGAACTGAAAGACGACAATATATTATTTGTCCATTGCAACGGTGGCGGAGGCAGAATTGATTGTATTGGTGGCATAATATCTTCCATATTAGTAGAATTACTATCCAGGCGATTTAAGAATGAACTAATAAAATTACTATTTTGGGGCTCTTGTTCTATATCCATAGTACGATTCATTACATATTGAAAAAAATCTTGTGTCTCCATTGATGGAGTATTGTTTATTGGCGGTTCTTGTATAATATTATTAGATGGATCCGTTGACATTATCGATTTATCTTATATAAGCGTGTTATTTTATTTTTATTTCCTTTTTAAAGATATATTTTCAAAGTAATTGAATATATATCGAATATAAAAATTTTATAATATTTATTAACTTATTATTAACTTAGTTGAAGTAGGAAATAAGATCCTCCTCCATCACTGCATACCGTGGGTTGGCCAATAAGTCATCCAACATGCACCGAGGAGTAAATTCTTTCAATGCATCAATGCCCTTATCACAAAATACATTTAATAGTGTGCTATTGTAGCCGGATAGCATCGTACAATTATTTTTACTAGACAATGTAGGAAAACCTGAAGTCTTTCTCAAATTCCAAAAGAGCAAGTGTGGAGGAGAGTATCCGTATTTGGCATACATTGCCTCGATTTCATCAGCCAAAACCTGGTCAGACCAAGGGTTCTGTTGTATTTGCTCACAATCGATTTGCATATCTGAAAATATAGCCATAACCATACTTTGTACTTCTTCTGGTGGTACTTTATTTTTAATACAAGCATCCAATATCATCTTGAATGCCTTGTAGATTTTCGTACTGGTGCCCCAACTAGCACGCTTTAATTTCCACACTTTACTCCAAACATCGGGACAATCGCTGAGATCGCACCACTGAGGTTCTTGATCAAATATAAGCACCTGATTTTTAAAAGCAGGATGTGTAAGCTCAGCACATCGGATACTAAGGCCAATTGAATTATAAAGAGGAACTGAATCATCGCATTCCATTGAACCAGACGTGTCTGCCATTGCTACAATAGGCAGCTTTCCTAATCCCTTATTGTTTTTCAAATTATCTTGCCACTGTAGATTTAGCGTATCAATATCTGTTTCTGACTGTGGTGTACGATAAGGATGTTGCATCGCATCCTTCACCAATTCATAAGTATTGCAGCGCTTACCATGAACTTTATGATGACTAGGGTCAGTCTTTGCAGCTTCAATATGATTTTTAAAATTTTGAGAACACTTAATTCTGTCATCCTTTTCTGATTTTTGCAAATTTCTCTTTGTCAAATTTTGAAATGACCGTTTTTGCTTACGCATCGTTTGAGTAGTTACTGTATTAAAATCGATGTTGCTCCAACTATCGCCACATTGTTTAATCTGTGTAGTATCTAGATACTCATTGAGGGCAGACAGGCGTTTTCTAAGGTGAATTTTGCATTTTCTCTTTGCACTACGCCAAGAAACAGGACTATCCGAAGTAGTTGAAGACAAGAATTCTGGGAACATTTCATATGCGATAGTTTGATAAATAAATCCAAACTTTGTATTTTTCTTCTTTTTATAATTTGGTTCTCGAGGGCACCACCGAGCCGCCAAACTAAGAATTGGCTTCACTTCCTCTGGATTTGCTTTATAGTTTTGATATTTGGTCCAATCAGCATTTAGTTGACCACAAAGAAGTTTACAAATATGAATAATAAGTGGATGTTCAGTATCTGAAGTTTTATCTTTAATAAATTTCGCACAGTATTTAATATCCTTCCAAGAACCGTAAGGGTGCTCAGAACTCTTAACAAAATGTATAAATGCGTTTGCAGCAAGTTCAGGAAAATACTGCCACCAAACGAATATTTGCATAAAAGCTAGTTGTTGTTCTCCCTTGCCCATGACTAGATCTCGTGTTTGTCCAATGAGTTTATACATAGTGGTCAAATGTTTCATCGTCGCTGTATTTTGTGAGACACTAAGGTCTGATTTTAATTTACCAAGAATATCGTGTAAATGCCGCTCTAAGTCAGAATGGTCTTCTGATCTAACCAATTGAAAGAAGAATTGAGTAATTTTTTCATCAATATTAAAAGACCACGTTTTTTCAACGTGACCTTTCTCGCCTACTTGCGTTGGTGTAAAAGTCTGAAGAGCGTTAACAAAGTTTGACATGATTGTATATTACGAAGTTGTATCTTTAAGCCGTTTCTTTCTAGTTTTTGATCGATTCAATTTTTTTGGTTTGATGTAGATTTTTTTTGTATCATTTCCCTTTGTTTTCCATTTTTCTCGGAAAACAACATATAAGCTATTTACTTCTTGCAAAAATACAATGGAATCAAACCAATCGATAGTTTCGATGCTTGATTCTGCTTGAGTATATTTGAAGTCTGCTGGATTTGATATAAATTCTTGAATATATTGAGGTTCTAATGTAATATTGTATTTCAAAATAGATAGTGGTACATAAGTTTTATTTTGATAGTCCCTATATTTTTTTATTAGAGATATTAAAGCTCTTTTTTCCAATTGTGAATTGTGTAAATCTATTTTTTGTTTCTTAATGTGAAATAATTCCTGATGTCTATTTACATATAAATAATAGACTTGAATTGCTTTGACTGGCTCTTTATAGAATTGTTTATAATCTTTGTCTTCAAGCTCAAAATCTTCAACCCAATCTGTAGAAAGTTCCATTATATTAAGAATAAATTAAATTATACTTGATATAAACTTATTAACCTAAAGAAGGAAAATCATCTTCTTTAAAATCAAATGTAGGTGGTGGTGGCGTTTTAGGTCTGGTTTCTCTTCTAAAAGTTGATTTTCTGTAATTACCATACTTGTCTTTGTCTGGTCCGAAATTACTTCGCTTTTTTTGAAATGTGTTTCTAGGTGAATTACGTGTTCTTTCTTCTTCTTCAGAGCTTAATTTTGACCATCTAGTGGATACAGGTTTTGTATATCTTGATTCATTTGATTCATTTTTACCCATGAAAGGATTATTATTTTGTGATTCGTTAAGAGTTGTAAACCGATTCTTAGAGCAATCTGTAGTGGACATTATGTATATATATTACATAATGAATCTTTTTAAGTGATTTAGCATATAAATGTGACTTAAAGATAAAATAGGATCTATTATTGGCGAATTCTCCTCACAGCGATTATTTTTTAATTATTAAAATTTACCAAAACCAGTCTGAATAGATAAATATGTATTTACAGGAGAATGCAAATAAATTGAAGTTCTAGAAAACTTTTATTAATATTAGTAAAAGTCTTCTAAAATGATAGCCCCAAGCATTTGTATCCCACGTATTTTCGATAATTCAATAACTAAAAAGGAAATTTACACAGTCTTTAATAAGTATAATTGGGGTCCAATATCACGCATTGATCTCGTTAATAAGAATAATAATACTCGAGCCTTTATTCATTTCAAATATTGGTTTGATAATCAAAAAAACTTAGATATTAAAGAAAAATTACTAAATGGTGAGTCAATTAATATTATTTATGCTAAACCTTGGTTTTGGAAATGCAGTGTTAGTAAAATTCCGAAACCTTGAGATTAACTGATATTGTTTATAAAATTTTTTATAAGGCTGATAAACAAATCTATTAAGAAGATTTCAAAAAATGTTAATTGAACAATAAATGAACAAAAACATATTTTGATAAAAAAATTGAAAATGTTTTTTCAACTATTAATGTATCCTATTAAAATATAAAATGTTCCATCTACCAGAAGAAATTCTACGAAAAATTTACGAATACGATTCATATAAAGAAGACAACTGGGCACATATTGTATCCGATATCAAGATATCGTTTCTTCATTCTATAGAGGATGAAATATTTACAATAATGTCATCGCGAGTCAACCATCTCACCAGGGAATGGAATCTAATTAAACCGAAATTGGAAATTTGTTTCGGTCAAAATTTAGATGAGTTTGATGAGGAAATAAATGAACTTATTTTAAAAACATGGAAGAAGGATTGGTAATTTGAACAAAATGAAAAATGCACATAATTTGCACATAAATTTTTTATAAAAGTTGACGCAAACTGCCCAATAGTGCCTTTTACTGTCTACAATCCAGTAGCCATAAGAACTCTTTTACATCTTTATAGTCCTTTTTTCGTTTATATGAGGCGATACCTTGTAATTTGTGATATGTTTTGTGTTCCACGGGAATCTTCATTAATTTTCCATATCTCTCCAGAATTACTTCTAACTCAGGTAAAGGTATGATTCCTCCGTTGTTATAGGATAGTAAAATGAACTTTGATTTGGTATGTTTTATTAAATCTTCAAATGCATTTTTGGCATTCGTAAAACTATTATAAGGCGATTTAAACCATGTTTTTGGTTGACCTCTATTTGTCTTTGGAATATCCAGGTCTAGATTCCAATCATTGATTATATCTAGCATGAAGAAGTATATAGAATATGGGTGTTTGTTATAAGGTGGATCATAGTATACTAAATCTACTTCTGGAATGTCTTTAATCCATTGATTCGTATCCATTCTTGAAACATTGACATTGCAAGGACTTGGAGAGAAAATAGGTAAAGGTAATTTTATCGGCGTTGTTATTCTTTTAATATCGATCTCTTTTTTTCCACCAAATTTACCTACTCCTTGTTCATCTTTATAAAATGCTGAAAACTGTCCATTTGTATTATTATGTATTGATGCTTCTACTAAAAGAGGTGCAAGTACAAATGGCTTATCATTTTCAGACAATGAATTAATAAAAGATCGATATCTATCTATTAATTTGCCATTTTTCTCTGTATAATATACTCGCTGTTCTTTGGTAATTTCGCCCGAAGGTGCCCAATGCAACTGAACCCATTTATCGTATTTAATTGTGTCTTCACCATACGCAAACTTATTCGCCTTTGCTATTAATTTTTCAATTCTCTTTTGCTGTTTAGTCGTTGGAGTAGAGAGATAACACTTATTTAATGTCTCAGAATACCCAGCGATATCATTGACGTGGAGAGAAACAGCTTTAATTTTAAATAATCGTGCGATTATTCCTGAACCAGAAAAGCCGTCTGCTAAAACTAAATCTTTGTTATTTAATTCCTGTTTAACATCATCAACGATTTTACTAATAATTGTAACGAATTTTCTTTTATTACCCATATAGGTTATGATTTGTTTTTTAAGAAAATTTTCATTCATTAAATTATTAAAGCATAAAAAATATTATTATTGAACACAAATATCGATTTTTTTCTCGACAAATGACTTTATTTACAAATAGTAAATTTTGGTAAAGTAATACATCTACAATTGCAAGTATTGGCGTGTAAAGGGCATTTTGAGAGTGTGATAAATCCCTTTTTAGCATCATAATGTATATCGTGTTTCTTAAGATATACATCTGGAAGATACTCATGTTTCTTATTATTGATGTCGGTTGTGTTGATAACACTATGATTAAGATAATATTTACGTCTGGCTTTTGTTTTGACAGATCGTGGTGCTCTTTCCGTTGGTTCAATAATATAACTGATTGAACTGATTTTGAGCGTGGGTTGCTCTATGCCATGTATAGTGGATAAATGAGTAGCCAAATGTGCTTTCTGCGCAAATCCACGATTGCAATGGTCACATTGATAAGGTCTATCTTTTTCTTCAACATGTTTTGCGTTTATGTGATTAACAAGTTGAATTCGTGTATTTGTTGTCTCATAATCACAATGAGGGCAACAATGTTTAACTTTTTTTGTGCGTCGGTTTGTTCTGTAGTATTTAGTGCTTGCATTTACCATAGGAGTTGTTATATATTAGTAATAACCAACCAATTTATAGATTCAATTTTTCTATCAATACATATTAGATGAATGAAACATTATTGTATTCTATTATTTTATAGTGAAGAAAAAAATCATAAAGTCGAATTCTGCTCGAAGTCAACCGCTATTTAAATAATTTAATTAAAAAATTGAAATCTTTTTTCTGGTTAATAGTATAGGTATTCAAACTCCCATCTTCTGAACTCCGATTCAAACTTATACATAATGTCAAACTCTTCTACTACTACTTCTCGTGTTACTAAACAGCTCACTGTTGCTGAAATTGCTGAAATGTCCGGCGATGCTTCAAAAGGCGTCAGCTTGTGCATCCCTCGCGTATTCGCCAATATCTCTTGGTATCGCATCAAGCAAGTCTTCATTGCTCTTAACTGGGGCTTTATCGATCGTGTCGATGTGATTCCCAGCGGTGGAACCAAGCGTGCTTTTGTGCATTTCGCTCCTGGTAAGTTCACAGCAACTAAGGTTTTGGAGGCACTTTGCGAGGGCAAACAGGTCAAGATTGTCTACGACGAACCTTGGTACTGGCAGATTTCCCTCTCTCGCTCAGCAAAGCCAGCTGAGGCTCCGGAACGCAAGCAGAAACCTAAGGTTGAAATTGCTGCAGTATTGGGCTCAGGTAACCAGAAGCGTCATCGTTCCGGTCGCAAACTGACTATTGACCTAAGCGAAGTCGCACCTGTTTCCCCTGGTAATGATCCAATTTCCGCTCGACAACAAGAGCACAAGAGAGTTCTCGCCAAGAGTTCTTGCGAAAAATTTGAGGAAGGCGAAGTTGCCGAGTAGATGCTTCTTATAGCCTGATTAGAGGCATTTAATATCTTATCAAAGGCCGCTTACAGCAATTAACCAACTAATGAAACATAATGCGGCCTGTAAAAACCTGTGAGAAAACACAGATGAAAATAAATCACCCAACATTGTAGCTCAATTGGTAGAGCGTCGGACTCATGACCCGGAGGTAGCTGGATCGAAGCCAGTCAATGTTAATGGTCCTTAGCAAGATATGAAAACTGCTACGTCCTGAATAAGACGAAAACTTTAGTCCTAAACACGACTTACAAACTGTTTTTTTCTATACTTTATTATATGGATTTGAAAACTGGCGATCTATTACTTTTTAATGATCATAGTGGAGGTTTATTTGGAGGTTTTACATCAATGATTAAATGGGGTACACATAGTAATTATTCCCATATTGCAATGGTATTGAAAGACCCCTCTTTTATTCATCCATGTTTAAAAGGTACTTTTGTATGGGAATCTAGTTGGGAAGGTAAACCCGATCCACAAGACGGCAAAGTTAAATTGGGTGTTCAAATAACACCATTAAAAGAAATCATAGATGCTTATGGAGGAAAAGGTATATTTGTGCGCAAAATAGAATGTGATAATTCTTTCTTCTCTCCAGAAAAGCTTGAAGAAGTTCATAAAATCGTATATAATAAACCGTATGATATTGTTCCGACAGATTGGGTGGGGGCTTTATTTAGAAAGGATGCTAAACCGCAAAAAACAGATAGATTCTGGTGTAGTGCTTTAGTAGGTTATATTTATACAAAATGTGGTTTGTTAGATGAGAAAACTGACTGGAGTATCTTGCGCCCTAGTGATTTTTCATTAGCAGGAGAGCGTCTTTCTTTTACTGATAATGTTAAATTAGATAATTCAGAGTCGAAATTAATGATTTAAAATTAATATCAAATTATGATATATGGTATTAATTTATAAGGATAAACAAGTATCAATAACAAAAAGGAGCAAAAAAGAGTTTATGATTCATATTAAAGATTGGGACGGGAAATACAAGAAATTTTGGGTCAACTTCCCCCTCTCACTATTGAAACTCACGAAGAAAAAAACTGAGAGTAATATGAAAGAATATACCATAAGAGCTGATAAAATGGAAATGCTAGATGATTTTTTAAAGAGACACAAACATATGTCTTATAATGATTGTTTGGCATTGTTGTATGATATCGGAAATCAAATACAATCTTTAGAAATGTTTAATGTTGGTATACCCTTTTTAAAGTTGAGTGATATTCTGGTAGTGAATTCGAAACATTTTTTTATTGTCAATACTGTAAGAATTTTACCTATATCCAACAAAACGATAACAATTAATACTCCATACAAAAGGACAGCCTTTTTCTCTCCAGAATTACAAAATCTTACTGGTATCCCATCTACTGTAAATTGGAAATCAGCCTACTATAGTTTGGCTAGTTTGGTGGTTTATTGTTTAACTCACGAACATATTTTGGGTAGTAAGATATCTCCTGGAGAGATTTTAGATAAATTATATGCAACAAAATTGTATTGGGCACTAATGCGATGTCTGGAATCTGAACCTCGGGATAGATATTATTTGATTATTTAATTTCTGCGAGTAGTGTATAGATGTCATTGGCAACATTAGCAAGAAAAACAAGAACAAAAAAGCGAATGAATACTCGAGGCAAATTTATTTTAAATATGACTGGTCGTGGTAATGTTTTGGGTATGAATGCCAAAATGAGCCGAGGCAATTGCAAAGGCTTAACTAAATGTGCTGGTAAAAGAGCTGCGTGTTGTGTTGGTGTTGGACCCCCAAATAATTGTCATAAAGATTTAGTTCCGACGACGCAGCCTGATATGACAATGGTAGCGACGTATAACACCCCCGAGGGCACTTATGGATATGAAGGTGAATGGAATACTGGTAGTCTCATACCAACAAATAATATATTAAATATAAACACAACTGCATCGTCCCAAGCCGATAGGGGGACGTTGGTATTTGATGAGGATTTTGGGACTGGGACCAACGGCGGCTTGATCTATAATGTGGGAAGTGCAGGTGGACCAGTAGCAACTTTTAACACCATTACCTTTGTGGCAGATAACGGTACATCTATTAGTTACGGTAGTGGGACTGTGACCGGGACAAGAAAAACATGGTTGAATTCATCTGCACAGAACAATTTTTGGAGTCCTCTTCAAAACGGTACCACCATACAAATATTTATTGATAATACAAATCCAAATTTTGGCGCACCTTATTTTATGTATTCTTGTTGTTGTAGATTTCCACACGGAGGAAAACCAGCGCCACAAATGGGTTATGGTGTGTATTTAAATCGCAAATCGAAAGGTGCTTATCATCCAGGAGGAGGAAAACAATGTAAGACTCTTCCAGGTTGCGAAAGAGCAAAAATCGTCTGGAAACAGGGTTCTAACCTAGATGCAAGTGTTGTTAGCACTAATAAAAAAGATAATGTATTGGCTTGTAATAGTGATGTATATACATCATCCACCGATTGTAATGATAAATGTTGTTGTGATTGTAAAAATATCTGTGGTTGTCGAGCGACTGATTTACTTCGTTATACAAGAATTAATAAGTCGTTTGGATGTCAAACTACAAAAGCTGTTCGTATGGGTCGTTCAGCTAGTGAGCAAATTGCTCGCAGGAGAGCCGCTGTGGATTGTATTAAGCCTACGCATAGAACTATTCATCTTTCAGCAGGTCAATCCACGCTATCATTTGATGGTTGTTGTGGAAACCAATGTTTAATTCCAGGGCAGCAATATACTTTTGTTTTTACAATAGTATACACGGGAACATTAACTCTTTCCATCGAATGGTGTACTGGTTTAACACGTGTCTTAGCAGATAAAAATTGGACTATTGGAGAGACATTTACAACATCTTTAACTGTGCCTCAATTTGCTTCCCTTCCCTGTCATCCAGCTACTGTTGCAACTATTAAAACATCGAATGGAGCACAGGTCGGCTTAGGCTACTGCAAACAAGCATACAAAAGACCTCAGATGTTAGGGTCTTGTTCCGGCAGATAAAATTGATTATAAACCTATTAAAGTTAAATAGCGTTATAATCCCATAATGTCTAAGTACGTATTGAAACTACGAATTGTTAGCCCGGATGATCGTTTGAATGATCTGTATAAGGAAGCTGTGAATAAAATGAATACTGAGGAGTATCTGACAAATCCACATAAGGATTCGGGGTTTGATGTATTTACCCCAAATGAAAATCTTAAAATTGGACCAGGTGGCACGAAACTTGTAGATATGAAGATTCAATGTGCCGCTTATAAGATTGTATGTAATGACAATACTTGTGTTAAGGTACCAACCGCATTCTTTATGTATCCCAGATCATCGATTTATAGGTCGTCAGTCAGACTCGCAAATAACACGGGTATTATTGATAGTGGATATAGGGGGAATTTAATGGGAGCATTTGATAATATTTCGAGAATTGGTACAACTTTTAATGGTGGAGAGTGGTATCAAGAACAGAATGCTTATGGTAGACTATTGCAGATTTGCATGCCGGATCTGTCTCCTTTTAAGGTAGAGATTGTGACGGATCTTGACGATACGACTCGTGGTGCAGGAGGACTAGGATCTACCGGTTTCTAAATGATCTTCTATAAATTCATTGCATTTGGTATTAAATTCTTCTTTTTTTTCTTCTTTAGCATTGATTTGTTTTTTACAGTGAGGACATAGATATACTATGAATTTATATGTAAATTTGCCTTTAGTTACAGTTTTATATGTTATTATTCTACTAGTAATTGTTTCACATTCCCAGCAACCTTGCAACCAGCCGTGTCTTGGGAGATGTGTATCACTATACAGATATACTTCTCGAATTATCTTCATATATAAACACATTATTTCTAAAATGCCAATATTACATTTCTGATGCGAATTTTATACTTTCGTTTTAATGCGGTATAAATACCACGGTTCCTTTTTCTTAGTGCTTTTTTTTTAGCGTTTTCTTCAATGATTAGTTTTAATGGAGGACTTGCTTGTTTTTTAGAGCGTAATAGCATTTAGCTGTATAATATTAAGTTTTGTTTAATATTATATTTGTTATAATTAACGACGACTTTTGCGACCTCCTCTGCGAGTTTTGCGGCCTCCTCTGCGTCTTTTCCGACCTCCTTTGCCTAATGCAAGTCTTCCTACTTCAATTGGTGCGGCAACTGCACCTAAAACAACATCACTCAGACCCCAAGGACGTTTTTTCTTCTTACCGTTGGCTCCACCTCTGCGGTGTTTTCTTCCTCCTTTCTTTGCAGTTTTGACAACTCCGTATACACCAGGATTGCGCAATTGTCTAACCGCTTTACTCATGAATCCACCACTTAAACCTGGGAATTTGCGCGGTTTAAGAACTTGTTTTCCAACAGCTCTTAATGCTGCCAATGGGTATCTATCAATACCACGAGCAACTCTTCTGGTAACTCTGTTAATATCACGGATACCTTTTTTGACTGGACCAGGGATAACTGAACTCATACGACGTTTTCTTTTACGGCCTCCTTTTCTTGTTCTTGGCATTATATAATAACTAAATACTTTATTTTACGCACTTGCTAAATAAAAGTATTTGAATTTTTGCACCTTCCGGTAATCGAAACCGGGGCTCCTCCTTGGAAGGGAGAAATGTTACCACTACACCAAAGGTGCTTCTCCGACTTAAATAGAAAATTTCTTTTTTCAATGAGATCTCCGGCGAGGATGAGTTGAACATCCGACCAATCGATCTACAGTCGATCGCTCTACCAACTGAGCTATCACCGGTGGTAATTTTATACTCTTTCGAGAGAATTTTATTCTTATTAATTTACACTAACGCTTCGCCGCTCTCACTGCTCTCACTGCTCTCACCGCTCTCACCGCTCTCACCGCTCTCACCGCTCTCGCTGCTCCGCTCTCGCTTCTTCTCTGCTGCCGCCAAAAGGTCTCAGTCTTTCCTGTTTGTCATCTGTCTCTCCAGAAGTCCTTCTGTCTTTCCAGAATGTCACCAAATCGTAAGTGTCTCGAGCGCTCCACTTCTTTTTTTGGTTTTATAATATTATAAATTATTGCTGTGTTTTGGCGTTTACTATTACTGGAATCGTTTTTTTTTTATGGAAAAAAGGTATGTCGCTGTATGATTCACACAAACAGATATAAGGGTTTGTCTTTAAGTTATCTCGGAAAGCTTTAAATATAATATAATTTAAAAATACAATTACTTAATTAAATTATATGGCAGCAAACATATTGGATAGTCCTCCGCCAGAGCAAGATATAGATAAATGTATAATATGCTTAGAGAATCTATCTGCAGAACCAGAATATTGTTTACCAGAGTGTTCACATAAA
>Ga0233412_10000433_pt1 | contig 24472 bp, 26 predicted proteins | sample Na_anoxic_4_MG_FD_180667 | JGI IMG/M metagenome (GOLD analysis project Ga0233412, IMG submission 180667) | Seawater microbial communities from Saanich Inlet, British Columbia, Canada - Na_anoxic_4_MG | ecosystem: Environmental > Aquatic > Marine > Inlet | place: Canada: British Columbia...
ATTAAAATATTTTACTTCTATAGTTGCTGGCATAATTTATTATTACTTATTTATAATTTTAATTACCATCCTTGATATTCCATTGCTAATGATGGATAATTTGAATTAGCTAAACTTTTTAATCCTGTACTGTCAAAATATGCCACCCATCTTCTGTGTATATTTTGTGTTAACCCAGGGTTTCCAAATGAACTCGTGTTAGAATAGTCAGTTCCATACACAGCATTAATGTCACTCGAGTTTGACCCAGCAACATATTGAAACCATCCAGCACTATCAGGGATCCATTCTTGGGTAAGATCGGCATCTGTATAAAATTTTGTAACATATTTCATATGCCATTCTCTTGCAAAAAGAATTTGATTTGCGCTTTGAGTTGACGCAATCTGTGCTGTATTTTGCGCCGTGTTACTAACTCTATATTGATAAGAATATATATTGCTTCCGCCGTAAGCCGCCGGATAGTAAAAGTCACCAAAGAATACATTAGCATTTACTAGACCACTTATTATGTTAAACCCATCTGCTGGACATTCATTAGACCCATATCCAACAACTATAGGATTAGAGGATCCGTTTGAACTTTTTATTCCCCAAGGGTATCTTACTATAATTCTATAATCACCAAATTTGTCTGCTATATTAGCATATGGTGATTTACCTATTACAAAAGTTTTTCTTGCAATAGTATTTTGATTACTACCGTTAAGTGCTTTTGCCTGCGTGTTTGCCTCTAAGCACGCGGTATTTAAAATATCAGTTGTAAAACTTGAGCTATTAACTCTGCTTGATTGAAAATAAAAAGGTAAATTTCTTTGATTTATTATTCCAGCTCCCCCAACTGAGCCTCCTGAATCAAAAGCTGCCCTATTTATTTGAGAGCCCCCAAAATTAATGGTTTTACCTTCAATATCTGTTGCTGTAACCCAATTATTACCTGAGCTAAATGGCCTATATTGTAAATAGATAGGGTACATAAGCAAAGGATAATCATCAATTGTTAATCCTTCAAGCCCTACATCTAATTGATTAAAATTAATTTCTACCCCTATAAACGCTGTCCCCTGCCGCAAGCCAGCTTGAGATTGGTCTAATGTTGTAGCGTCAGCTGAAGACTGGATAGCCATTGCGTTTTGATTTTTATTAAGCATATAAAAATTTGCGCAATCTGGTACAGAGCTAAGAACTCTGGTTTCGCCACCCCTATTCACAGTTACTTCGTTTATACTATTACTTAATTGCAAACCGTCATAAGGGGCTCTAATGTCGTTATTGCTAGTAATTGATACTCCTGGTAAAGGTATACTTCCTGCAGCATTATCAACAGCAGTTTGGCCTCCTACAAAATACAAGGCCCCAGACTCTCCACCCGAATTAGCAATACTAAACCCATATTTAGAAGTTGATCCAAATTCTGTATTAAGAGCTTCGTTGCCAAATAAAGCAGTAAGCTGTAAATTAGTAGCGTCAGTTGGCCCACCCGCGTCAGTTAATGTAATAGTTATAGGATATGGCCCAGTTAAATCTTCCGTTGTTGATAATTCACCAGCGGCGTTTATGCTAAATATAGTTTGATTAGCAGGAGATGTAATGGACCAACTTAAATCATTTGTGTTTAAACTTGTATCAGCCGCACCATTTACGCCTGTAAATGTGGCTAATAACCCTGTTGATCCAGCCGTAAATTGCAGAGTAAGATTACTAGGGACTGGGTCAATATTTACAGATGCTTGATTTGGTATTGTATAGGTTTTAAAAATAGGTGAAGTATTTGCTAAAGGCACTTCAAAGCCCGCTGACCCTGCTGAGTTTCCAGAAACGTCGGTAAAATTAACTGTTATATTATATACTTTTTCTGTCCCAGCTTCTAAGCTATAATAAAAATCTTTAGTACTTTGTATTTTATATCTATACCAAGTATCTTGGTTTTGGTTATCATAAGGAGAACTTTCGGGGGACACTTCAACAACAGTAAAAAAAGTAGATTTATTTTGTTCATCACTTAAACTTGTAACACTAGCTATCGATGCAGTTAACCTGTTGGCCGGTAAATCTTGATTTACAGCTTCTCCTAAAGAATTAATATCTACAGGGGCCCACCCTGCGTCAGCGGTTGAGGGTAAAATATCTACATTACCATTTGCATGACTTTGATTTTCATTAAAATCTACTGTAACAGTACCAATAGCGCCAGTAACAACATTACTCGTGATTTCTATAGCAGTATTTAATTCTGATATTAATCCACTAGTAGATGTTTCATAATATATATCTAATCTTGATTCAACAGGTTCTGTTTCAAATACACTCAATAAAAAATTATATGTGCCTGAAGCTCCAGCCGAACCTATAGGGTTTGATGCTATTTGTGATATTCTTCCAACTAAAGGATTTGATGTAGTATCATAAATATCACTTAAAGCAGTTGTAGAACCAAATAAATCATCTTCTTCGGCAATAGTAATTACAGTATTTGATTGATTTGCTGGATAAAATTGTTTATTATAAGTTGGAGGGCCGGCTGTATCTGGAGTAACTCTACCAAATAATTGTACTGAACTTCTAAATTGTTTTTGTTCAGGGCCAACTTCAGATAAATCTCTGGGCACTTTGTTTACATTATCATTAATTAATGTAATAAATCCGACTGCACCAGCGGGATCATTAGTAGAAACGCCGTTCGGAGGGCCATTTAAAATTCCAGGTAAATAAACATTATAGTAATCTTGTTCAAATTGTTTAACCACAACTTTATAGCTATACCAACCTAATGGATTGTAATTATTACCCGATCCAATATAAAGCCCTGGTATACCAGACTTAGCTGGAATTGGGGATGGTGTAGTTATAGGACTGTTAAATAATATTTTTAAAGCATCCCCGGGCCAAGAGGCTACGGGAGTATCAGCATCGTTTCTATAAGGATGATAATGAGTCGAGGCCGCAAATGTTCCTCCGCCACTTGTTATAGAAGCATCGGCAAATTGAGACAATAACACTGTAGATGATCTTCCGTACCTATCTGAAACAACAATCCCTACTTGATAATTTCTATTCTGTTTTAAGGTGCTATTAGGGTATTCTACTTTACTAGTGTCGCCAGCCGCCAAATTAAAATTAGATTTATCAAAAGCTCCTATTTTGTAATCTAATTGAGAAGTAAGCTGCCCATTTAAATCTTGAAACAGTGGAGTATGTTTATCTTGGAAATTGCCATAAATAACTCTATTTCCTGATATTTCTTGAGAAAAGGCTTTAACCGGAACTTTATCATATACTCTGATTAAATCTGATTCAGGCAAAGTTTTATAGGGTTTTAAACTTTGGTAAATATAATTTATTGTAGAGTCTGTATAGGTTGTTTCAAACTGATTATTAACTAATAAAGTGTCTACTACTTGTACGGCTTGCGCATCTGATTCTTTATAAACAATATCAATTTCTGTAACTTTTAAAGTATTATTTAGTGTTGCTCCGGTAATAGCCGAGCCGTCTATAGCTTTTGGCAAGGGAATATTTAAAGTAATTTCGTTTACTTTATTTTCCATAAAATTAACTACGGTGCTTCTAAATGTTGCATCCTCATCTTCTGCATAAAAATATCCGTCTTGTTTGGGTATAAAACATTCTTGAGTAAAAGGCGCTAGCGCTGAATATTCATTATCTTCAAATTTAAATCTATAGCTAAATCTTACAAATTTATCCTCTAAATAATCTGGATCTCCCGCATAATCTGTTTTTAAATATGGGTTTGCCGGAGGGTTTGTATCTGCGGCATTAATTGCGGGCACCGTGGGGCTTACTACATCTTTCATAGTAGTTTCATATTCCCCTGCTATAGAGCTTTCTTGATATAAATTTATAGCTTCATAAGGCGCAAATTTAGCTACTGAAATATGATCTTCCGTAGTGTAATACCCTAATGTTTTATTTATATTTATTTTTCTTGGTTGATTTCTATTGTCTGTCCAAAACAATAAATTTTCAACTATGTTAATCCCATAAATAGGGTTTAAAGTTGAAAAATTTAAAAACAGCCCTTCAACCAATTTAGTAGAGGTTTGAGTTAAAGTATTATAAGCATAAATAAAATGGTTAAATGTATTAATATCGTACTGATATGCGGATTCTGTATTATTTGTTAAAAATAAATATACCGTATCATTAATTGGGTTGACTATATGACCTATAGCTTGTAATCCTGTATAGTTTGAGTTTAAAGCTTGGAAATCACCTTGGGGCAATAAAGCATTACCTAATACATTTTCTAATGCCCCTACGTCATCGCCCTCTGATTTACTAACTTGTATATTAAAGCCTTGTCTATATTCGCCTTGAGGCACTAGCCGTGCATCAAGATCTAAATTCATTTTAGACTTTATAAAAGCATTTTTAACTTCTGCCATTTATTTAACTTTTAATCCATTTAGATTTATTACGCATTACTTGAACTATTTCGTCTAGTTTAATATTAGATAATCTAATTTTTGCATTACGAAGTTTAGCGCTTTTTTCTCTTTTATATCTATTAACTATATATTCAGGGGTATTAACTTTGGTTGATAAAACAGCATGATTAACATAAGAATATATAGCCTCTTCTGCCATTTTGGGGACCTTCATATCTTGATCATATGCAAGTCCATCAGATATATATTCAAATATTATTAAAGCATCTCTTAAATTACTTGAAAAAGATATTTTACCTTCCCGGTGGTTCATTGTAAACCAACCATTTCTTTGTGATGTTTCAGGGTTTAATCCATACCTTTCACCCCAAAATCCTTCAAAACCAAATCCATACCAAGAACCCGGATATATACCTTTGTTTATTTCATTTAAATTTAAATTACCATTTATTAAACGATCATTTGCTCTAGCCCATTTAGATTCCGTTAATGACGTTGCGTTTAAATCCTCGCTAAAATTATCTTGAATAGGTATTCCTTGCCAATCTTGTGGTAATAAGCTATTCGGGTTGGATGTTAATGTAGTAGGATATATAATATGTTTTACGCCTAATTGGTCTACCCAAGACATTTTAACATAATTAACATAATCTTGCGGTAATGGTATTGATAAACTAGGGGGCACTGTGGCCTCTTGCGATTTTATACTCGGCAGAGTATCGTAACTAAACTCCTGTAAAGCTCTTTTTACATGAAAAATTATATCATTTCTTTTAACATTTTGAATAATTTTCCCTTGACCTACATAGCCCACTAAAAAGTTTGTTATTAAATCAGAAACTTTAATATATGCATAACTACCATAATTTTCTTCTACAATATTGCCATAAGCGTCTTCATCGCCGTAATTTCCTCCTGTTAAATTTTTTAGTTGAACTACTATAACTGTATTTTGGGCGGGAACCGCTTGTATTGTTATGGTGTTACCTGCTACACTATAAGTTTGAGTATATTCAGTATAAGAGCCAGCTATGCCGGTGGGGCTTGTATATAGTTTAAAATTATTTTCGGCATAATTTACAGTAGTAGGATCAAAGCTGCGAAACGCCAAATCTGTATTAAATGTAGTCGTAAATGTATTATTACTCCCGTCTGCTAAAAATGTTTGTGATCCAGCGTAATATTGTGCATTAGTTTCTTGCACTAAACCTCCGTTTGGTTTTGCCATAGCTTATTAACTTTTTTCATTTATTTCATCCATTTGCACTTGCTGTGCTGCCGCCTGAACTATTTGAGGATCTCTAATTATAATTCCTGCGTATTGAAGTACTCTTAAAATAACTTCTGTTTGCTCGCTTTCATGAAGCTCAAAATTAATAGAGCCTGTTGGTTGAGTAGATGCATTATACTCTTCTTCGTTATATAAATACTCGCCTAGCGTACCTACATTAAAACCCCATATTACATTAGATGGTTTTTTAACATATTCTACTTGCACATTATTTTGAATAGTATCTGGTTTTATAAACAAATAATTGTTCTCATACAAATATGTAGGGAAAGTTTCAGTTGCTTTTGTTAATTTAGATTTTTCAGAAGTATAAAAATCATTTCTTTGAAGTCTTTGTATTAAAACTTCATTATTATATGTTACTTCACCCAATCTATAAAAGTTAACAGTTCTTCCATAAGAATCAGTAGTGGGCAGAGTAAAATAATTAGTAGGGGTAGGTGATGTATTATTATATAAGGCATTGCCAAACGTTTTAAATATAGCTACTTTTTCATCTATATTTTCTAGCCTATCAGCGTAATTTAAATCGCTTTGAGGAACTCTAGCTTGTTGATTTAAATCTTCAAAATATTTTTCAAATATTTCAAGTTGAACTTGTGTTCCTACTTTGTTAAATTCATCAGGAGTCATATACCCCCTTTGCTCTTTATTTAAAATAGACAACACTGTTTGATATACAGTATTTACGTTTATTGCCATTTTTATTTTTTGTTATATAATAGTAAAGCCGCCAAAAGACGGCTCTACATATTATAAATATTACACGTTATAGAAGTTTTTTCTCTATAGATTTGTAAACTTCTATGCCTTCATCTGTTTTAAAGAATGCGGCCATAGCTGAATACGGGTTTTCATCAAAAGGAACATTCATTATTTTTCTTCCTGTTTTAGCCCATGCAAAAGTTCTTTGGTCTTGTGATAAATCTAAAAGGCCCAATTCGGTAGCGTTAATAGCTACATTTCTTAATTGTACATTTTCATCATTGGCCAACTCTAAGAACAGTTGAGCATTTTCTTTAGCAAATATTAAAAGATCTCTTTTAATCTCTTTAGAACTCATGTCAGATACCTTAGAACCAACCTCAACTCTTAAAATAGCCTCAGCCTGATCTATATCCATATCTCTTCCAACATTTAAAGCTTCAATAATATATTCAATAGTTTCTAAATCATCTACAGCTTCTTCTACAGGATTAAATTCGGTATATTTAACTCCTTTCATTGGATGGTAAAGAGATAATAACTTTTGCAAATTTTGTTTTTCTTTAGTTACGGTTAGTGTACCATTTCTAAAAACAATATGACCTAATGTTGCTTCACCTGATTGTTCATCAACTAATGGTGAATTTTGATTAGTTGCATATCTTAATTCTCTTTGTTCATTTTTTTCTTTATCAAACCATAATAAAGGATAACGACCCGTGTGACGAGATGCTATAGTATATGTTAGTGGGGTTTTAAGACCATTTAATAAATATGTTCTGTCTTTAATTTCCCATTGTGGTTTTTTAGGTGTTGATACTTTAGCTGCAGGTTTTGCAACTTCTTTTGTTTCAATTACTTGAGGTGCAACCTCAATATCTTTTACTGCTTGAGTAGCTTTCTTAGCCATGATATAATAAAATTAAATAGTTAAAAGGTAAAAACTACCCCCGTTAATACAACGAGGGTAATTTATACCAGGTAAATTATGATGCGGTAAACAATACAAAATTGTTAGCACCTTGTACACACAAACATCTTTCAGACAAGAAGTGAACGTCCATAGAGTCAATGTCAGAAGTAAAAGCACCTCCGGCAGATCCAGTAATCCAAGACTTCATTCTTCTATCTTCAGTTTGAGAAGCTCTGTAACGAACATGCAAGAAAGGTCTACGAATGTTAGAACCTAAAATTTGATCGTATACAGTTGATGTTCCAGCAGGGATAAGAACTCCGTCAATTGCTGAAACAGCTACTCCACCTCTTGTAGAAGCGTCATTAAGATATTTCCAGTCGGTTTTATAAAAGTCATAAGAACCTCTTCTAAATCCTGAAAAACCAAGATTCAAAGCCATTTCTTCAGAGTTTTCAAATAGACCAAAAGCAGTACCTCCCCCAATACCGGAAGAAATATTAGCTAGCATATCGTCAAAATCCAAAGAAGTTTTTCTATTCAAGAAAAGCATATTCTCTTCAATAGCACCTTGAGTATCAAGATTTTTAAGAATACTATCAAATTCTCCAAGACCGGCTGCAGCACTAAAATTGTTTAGCACGTTACCTCTTGCATTAATAGCAGCAAAAAGACCTTCAGTTCCGCCGTAGTCAGCAGCAATACCAGCAACTCCAGAACCTGCAGCAGCTTTTTCGCCTTCAACCATAGACATTTCAAGATAATCTTCAAATCTCAAACGAGTTTCAGATTCAGCTTTTAAATACCATAAATATCCAGATGTTCCATCTTCAGTAGCAACTTCAACCCAACCAATCTGAGCCATATCTGATCCATTGACCACATATTTTTCTTTAATAATAATTGGTGAATTGTTAAATTGAGTAAAAGATGGGGTTACGCTTCTAATATCAGCATCACCAGTTCCTTTTCTATATTCAGAACCATATACAAATATTTTAAGATTTGTAGGTGCCCCAGCGCCAAAAGTAGCGGCAAGATCAGCTCCAGTATATGTAGCTACAGTAATTGTTGCTAGAGTAGAAGAAGTATCGACACTATTGGTTACTAAAGCTTTTACTTCAGCTCCAGTAGTAGGATTCATTACTACAATAGTTTGATTAATAGAAATTGCATTATCAACAAAGTTAGCACCCGCAGTAGCATTAAGTACAAAAGTTAAAGTTGTTGCGCTAGCTTTAGTAACATCATTATATGCAATGTGCAATCTATTTTGCTCTGACCAAATTACTTGATCTGAGGTCATAGGCATTTCTGCTCCTACCATACGGAGGAATCCAGAAAGAGTTCGGTTTCCATATCGCTCTACTTCTTGTTCGTAGATCTCAGGAAGATATTGTGCAGCGAAATCTGAAAAATCATCGCCGGCTTTATCTGTAAATTGCAGATAATTTGTAGACAGAACTTGTTGTTTCTGACTAGGTTTAATTGTCCCAAACGAGGGTACTACATTACTCATATTTTAAATTTTAAGTGTTAAATTTTTTTGTTCTAATTTTAAGTTTTGAAGAATCTAAACCGCTAATAGCTTTTACTTTTAAACCATTAACAAATACATCGCCCGGTGCAGTTTGCCTTGGTTCCGTAGTTATGTTTTTGGTTTTAGCAACTTGTTCTTTAATAGCGTCGGCACGGCCTTGCTCATAGAAATGTGTTGCCATAGTATCGGCATTTCGCGCAGCGTAAATTGCTTTATGGTATCCAGCTGGATCTTTCATTTGACCGTTTTTGTCTAGGAACGTCCCGACAAAGTCTGTAAGATCTTTTTGGTTTTCCGCTATTGAGTTAGGATCTTTAACTCCATATCTAACTTTTTTATCTCCTAATTTAAAATCAAAACCTTTGAAATCACTAGAAAAATAATTTTTAGTAGTATTTATAAATCCTTCTCGAACAGCATCATTACGCTTTTGTTCTTCAGTGTATCGATTGAAAAAGTCCATTGCTTTTTGTTGCTCTTGAGTAACACCAGGACGTAATTTAATTTCCTCGTAATACTTGCTTTTTGTTTGCTCTAAAAAGTTTTTGGCTTTTGCAACTTCTTCTTTATACGCAATTTTTTTCTTGCGTATGTCTCTGTCCTCATCAACTTCTTCATCCCATGTAAAATCTTCTAATAGTAGATTTACATCTTCCGAATCTAAATGAGGTTTACTTGTTTTATAATATTCTCTTAACAACGTGTTATTATCTACATTAGAGTAGTCCGCGTTAAGCCTAGCATAGTCTTCAACAGTACCACCTGTTTCCTCCATAAACTTTATAAGTTTATCTACTCCCTCAGGAAGCTCTTGTGCTTTTGTTTCCGATAATACTTCTTTTTGTTCCGATACGGCAGCGGAAGCTTCATTGCTTCTATCCCCTCCTGCCTCTTCAGAATTATCTTCTTCATCTTCAATAACTTGAATAGGAGAATCTACTTCTGCTTCGCTAGCATTGCTATTATCTTGTCTGGTAGATTTTTCATCTGTTGGCTGCTCGTTTCCTTCTCGAATTCCTTCGCTAGTTTTGGATTCGTTGCGTACAGGTACTTCATCTGCGCTTTGCTTTTGAATGGCATCTTCTTCTTTTTTTGGCTCTCCAGGTGGTTTTGAAAGATCAACTTTAACAATGTCCTGCTCGCCTGTTAATTTTTTAGGAGTTCTTTTTTTAATTTTAAAATCTCCTTCTTGTTTTACTTCTGTTGACATAATATGATAATATAAAATTAATTAATAAAATTTACCTCGGCTCAAACTGTTCTAAGCCAAAGCCACTTAAATTATCATTACCCGCTGATTCAAAATCTTTAGGCAATAAATCATTTTTTCTTTGATCAATAAGTTCAGATTGCTGTGTACCTTGTATTCTTACACGTTTATCTTTCCTATCTTCTATTTCTTGTTCTTTTCTTGTAATTGCAGAAGCTTGTATTTCAGCAAGTTGGATATTATAATTAAATTCTTCTGCCATTAATTGTTTCTTAATTAATGCTTCTTGTTCCATTCTAGCTATTTCAAAATCTGATTTAGCTTTTTCAATCTGCACTTTTGTTTCAGCTAAGGCTTGTTGCTTTTGTACTTCTGCAAGCGCTGCGGCCTCAGAAGCCTGTGCGTTAGCTTGTGCTTGAGCTTGTATGTTAGCCTGTTGTGCAGCTTGCTCTTGCTGCCTTCTTTCTTTCTTTTTTAGCTTTAAAAGCTGATTAGCTAGTTTTATATTTGAAACCTCTCTAATATCTATAGCATCATCTAAATCAATACCCCCCACTTGTAGGGCAACTTGTATATTTTGTTCTAATTTAGCTTTTTCTTCTTCATCAGGCTCTAGCTCTAAAAATATACCAAAATCATGCATCGCTACTTTTTCCATTTCTTCAAGTGTATTAACATTAAAAGTATTTATACTATTAAGTAATGCATCTTTAGTTAATGGGAATTGCAAAGCATCATTAGCTCTTAAGCTTATGTTTTCTGCAATTTTTATAGTTATATACATTAACGCTTTTAAAATATGCCTTGTAGCAACATTAGAATTAGCAGCGGCCATTTTTTGTAAGCCTACTAATGCGTTTTTATCGGGCATACTTCCATCAACAGCTTCATTCAAACCAGTTACATCTCTTATCATTTGCAAATAATATTGATAAGTAGATATTAAAGCTTGCACCTTAGACATTCCGCTTGATGATTGAAGTTCTTGAATAGGTACTTTTCCTCTATTTAAATCGCCGTCTTGCGTTAATGATCTTCCAACAATACTACCTGTTTGAAAATACATATTTAATGCTTCGGCTGGGTTGTAATTTGTGCCGTTGCCTAAATCAACTTCCGCTAAACCGTCCATGTCTAAATAAACACCATCAGGAACCACTCTAGCTAAAACTTGCTGAAGTTTTAAATGAGTTAGTTGAATCATATCAGCAAAACCAGTAATTCTACTTACAATAGAATCTATTTTGCCTTTATACATTCTAGGAGCGCAGATAGAGTAATTCATGTTTACTCTGGTAACATCTGAAGAAGGGCGTGTCATATTTTCTGCTAAACTCCAATTAAGCAATTTATTTAATCCTAATACTTTAGCTCCCGTATATAAAACTTCTATGCTTCTCGCTACCCTACTAAAATTATCATTTTCAGGCGGATCAAAAGTATCATCTTTTTCTAATATTTTTTCTAATCCTTGATCCGTATTTTTTAATTTAAATACTTGATTTGTGTAAGTTTTGTATTCAAAAAATAATACAGAGATTAAATTATTATCATCTTGCCCTTTATAATTCCTTGTATAATTACTATAATTACTAGGCCCTTTATATTTTTGTATTTCTTCTAAATCTTCATCAGTTAAATAAGGATATAATCTTTTTACTTCAGATAAACTTAAATTTTTAACTTCACCTACGTAATATATATCATCAAAATTTGGATCTTCCGTGTAAGAATAAACAACATTTGCTGGATCTACATAATCCACAGTAATTCCTTCTGATAAATTAAAGCTAGTCTTTGAAACACCTATCCCTAAAACAGCTAAATCATAGGCTATTCTTCTTTGTATTTCAGGATATTTATTATAAGAAAAAACATTTTTAATAATTTCTTCTTCTGCTATTTCAATGCTTTGTTTATAATTTAGCTGTAAATATAAATCTAATTCAGCTTCTGTTGCAGGTAAGCTTGCGGGATCAGCGGATGCATAAAAATTACCTCCAGTTAATGCATTTAATTGTTCTATTTGCTCTTTATTAGTTATATCTCTTATAGCATTAAAAGCAAAATCAGTTCTTTCTTTAACAGCAAAAGGATCTGTTGCAAAAGATTTTATTTCGTATCCTTTGTCGGTCATTCCATTAACTAAAATGTCAACAAACTTGGGTATTACAGGAACTATTTTCCAATCTAAATTTAAATAAGACAAGTCACCATTTATAGATAATTCGTCTTTATATTTTTGCACAGGTTGTTCGCCCCTTGCGTATAATCTTAATCTATGATAATTCTGGAAGTTTTGTAAATACCTATCGCCCCCAATGTCTTGTCTAAACCATTCGTTTTCTATAGCCCGCCCTACTTGGATACCATAGTCATAACTATTCTTTACTGAATCAGGTACTACCTGATCTGGGAATGAACTGTTATAGTTAGTATTAATCATGTATTTAAATTATTTTTGATGTAATTCCATCATTATTATATCTTTTTATTCCTAAATTTACCGGTTGAAATGTTCTTTTAGCTACCGGAGCATATTTGTTTTTATTACAAGCCATTATAGCTAGGCCAGAACTTATGGACGCATCGTGCTTTGTTCTGTTGTTAAGATTAAATTTAGACCAGTCATTTAAGGTACGTGTAAAATACAAATCCCCATGTGTTTCGCCATTAAAACCTACATGAGCGTCAATATACGATTCTATAGCGGCCGCATGAGCTTGCTTCATATCTTCACTTGAGTTAGGCACTCCGCCTATTTCTCTTTCTGTAATAGACAATTTATTATAAACTTTATCCGGTCGATTCATTGAGTAGCCTCTATATCCTCTTCTTTTTAAATAATATAATAATCTTGGTTTATTATTTTCTGCAAGCAACGGCATACCATAAAACACTAATGCCATTAATACATCTTCAAAAAATATTTCAGCATTATCAGGTCTTGAAATATATTCTAAAAAGAAATGATTAGGTGGTATATCTTCCATCGTAAATTTAGTAAGTCCGTGTAAAGATCCTTTTGATCCGCGCCCATCTACCGTGCCTGATATATCATAACTATCACAACCAAAAGCACCGCAGTGCTCATTAGCTGGGTATCTTAAATTACCTTTAGATATAGATCTATTTTGCATATGCTGTGGTGGCGCCCATGAAATAAAAAATCTTCCATTATTATTGGGATGAAATTCTACTAAAGAATCTTTTACCCCACCTCGCCATTGAAAATTGCCTTGTGTTATAAGGCCTGTATATTTTGTTTCTTCAATATAATCAATCTGTTCGTAAATCTTAGTCAGATTAAATAAAGATTGTTTTGTTTCATCTCTAAATGCATGCTGAGTAGTTCGGGGAAATTGTCTATAAAATTCATTTAAAGCATCTTGGTCTTTCTTTAGCCCATCAACTTCGTTTATCCAATAATCAATTACTCCTATTTCTATTTCGGTACCGTCAATACTTCTGACTGGTTTTTCTGGTGTATCAAATACAGGTAATCCAAACATATTAATGAATCCTTCGTAATTCCATTCCATAGGTATGAACAAAGAATATAATCCTGAGCTAGTCTGTCCGTTGCGGTTTCTTTTTGTAACGTCTGATCCTTCATATAGTTTTTTGAAGTTTTCACCTCCTTTATCTAAAGCATTAGATGTAGAACCCATCATGCATTTACCTACTATTCTACTTCCTAGCCTTAACGTTGTTTTTGTTACTCTCCAGTTATTAATTATATTATCTGGCCTTTCCCACTTACCAGATTCATCGTGGACTAAAAGCTTTAGCTTTTCTCCATCATATGAGTTATCGCCTGTATTTTTCCAGTCGATTGTAGTATCAAGCCCATCAATATCCGCTAATTGTTCGCCAACTTCTATCTTGCGCCGAGTTAGTTTGGAGGCGGGCACTCGATAAGCAAGCTCTGTTTTGGGGCGATCCATACCGTCTTGAACGGGCTTGAAGAAGAAAGGATAATTGGTTGATATTGGAACGACTTTATCTGTAAACATTTTTTTGGCATCAGCCCCAGTTTTTGATAAAATTCCAAATCTTGAGTCGCTGGACATTGTCGCCTGATTAACAGTTTCGCTTGATGCCATGAAGCTAAACCCAGACCGTCTATTTTTGAGGTAGCATATTCCATAGCACCGGGTATCTGCTTTACACGCTTCCCAAAAAATGTAGAATAATCTATTTGATTCTCTAAATTCCGCGGCCCCAACGTCAATTTTAGTCCACTGCAAGTACATGTAATGAGTACCAGTAATGTAAGTTTCATTGCCATCGTTATAAAACGCAAAACCTTCTTCTCTATATTTAAATTCATTATCTATATAATCGTACCATTGTTCTTTAAAATTGTCCGGATAATTATTCCAGTCAAATACGCTTTTTATTTTACTTAATTCTTTAGGGTAGTCAAACTTTTGCCAAAATTGTTCAGCTTTTTTATTTGATCTTTTAAAGCATTTATGTATTAATGGTAGACCTATTTTTAAGCCTTGAATATTATATACTTCACCAAGTTCACCTGTTTTACTTATAACTACTAAGTCGTGCTCTTTGTTATATCCGTATTCCCAACTTTTTTGTTTATTTTTTTTCTTTAATATATTGGGCTTTACATAATCGGGTATAACTGAATATAATGTTTGCTTATACATTATTTTGATCTTGTTTCAGCAAAACCTCCAAAAGTTTTTTGGCTACTAGATTTATCTTCTAATAATTTTTCTTCATTTTCTATTCTAGTAAGTATTTCAAATGCATCAAATATTGCCAACTTTTTTGTTGCTGCTGCATTTTTTAATCTATCTGCTGATATATCATCTTCTGAATCTACAATAGCTTCTTTAGCTACTTTAATTAACTCCTCAACTGCTTTTTGCCCAGCTTGGATTATACTCAGTTTGGTTTTCTTTACGTTCATACTTAATAACAATATCATTAGATTTCATACAATATAACCGCTCATTATCTACTATAAACTCCCATTCGCTGTTTGGAGTAAAGCCTATAACATCACCTGGGTTGATTTCAAGCGCTTTTAACGAGCTATTGCTATACTTTAGTATACCAACATACTTTTGCTCTTTTTCTAGGCTTGTAGGGTCATTATTTAAAATAGGCTTAACAAAGCATCTATCCATAAATGAATGCCACTCATTATTTTTTTTATAAAGATACACCTGATCTGGCTGACAAAAGTAAAGATTGTCTTTAAAATATTTACTACTGTTTTTTTCTTTACCTTTTATATCATAATATCTTCTAAAAACATTATGATGAATTACAATTTCATCACCTTTTTTTATAACGGTGTTATAAGCTTTTGGCGTAGATATAACTTTAGCAAGTTTATTTATAAACTTAAATGATTCTATATTACAGTTTAATATTAAATCTTTATTATCTACTTTAGTTGTATTGTTATATCTTTCCCCAATAGGCTCAACAATAAAATCGTAGATACTATTCATATTCTAAATTATATTCAACAGAAATAGCCATGTTAGAATTAAATTTTTTCCAAGGCAATACCTCATTATTCTTTTTTATAAAAATATTATAAGAATTATCAGTATCTTCGAATATGATATAAGCTATTTTGTGTCCTCCATACACCTCTTGGCCTACAGAGTAATGCATAGCATCATTTTTATAATCAGAACCGATGCTGATCTTTCTTATAACACTACCCATTTTACTTTTCTTTTTCTTCGGTGTTTTCTATTTCTTTATAAACACCTGTTTCAAGATCGATGCTAATAGCGCCATACTCTTTTTCTAACTCTTTTTTATAGGCTTCCATATCTTGCTCGAGCCCGGCGTATTCATGCAATAATACATGCTTTTGATTTTCAACAAGCCCAATGTCTCGCAGCTTATTGTTCATTGTTACTTGTTGTTCTTTAATTTTAGCTAATTGCTCTTCTGTTACTTTTTTTTCTTTTGTACTCATTTGATTAAATTTAATTAAATTATTTTACTTTATCTTTTATTTTTTCAAAGGTTCTTAATCCGCCAAGACCAAGCATTCCTAATAAAACTGTCATTAAATGCTCCATTTGTAATGCCGGAGGAGCGTCGGTTGTTTTTGTTATCCAAATAAATAAATCTCTTATTACGAAGTTATATGCTAACGCCACTCCACAAACCCATCCTATAAATGGTCTCCAGCCTGCAACAAATACTGTTCTATGGCCAGCTTCAATTTCATTTATTTTAGTTTGCAATTCTATTATTTCATTAGGGTCTAATTCTTTACCCTTAATTGCTTCTCTTATTTCCCACGCTAAGTTTCCGGCTACTGACTTTCTCCCATTGCCGCCTTTTAGTAGGCCTAATAATAATTTTAACATAATTTAAGCTTTGTCGTAAGCTTCTTTTTCCCAAGGAAGATTTTTTGCACCTTCCTGCATTTGGCTTCTAGAGTATGTTTTACCTTTCCAGTAAACATTATTATCATCATAATCTAAATCTCCTCTTTTAAATTGGTCAATATGTATCATTTCATGATCAACCACTTTTTCAATTTGCCTTGGATTTAAATCTTTATTTATTAATATAGTTCCATTATTATTGGCTTTACCTAATACACCTTCTCCCAAATCTACATTATATATAGGGGTATTATTTAATTTATAAGGTGGATTATTAAGTTTAAAAGCCATTATTTATAAGGAAACATTTTATTTAATTTATCTTTGCGAGCAGAACAGCCGCAGGGGATATTCAAACCCTCTGCGACTCTATCTACTACACTTTTAATTCCAGTAACTTTAGTAACTTTTTCAATTGAATCACCAAGCCCTTTAGATTTGCTCATTATACAACCGCAAATTCAGTTACAGCGATTCCGCTAGGAAGTCCAACTGTTGATTTTACACCGCCTGGATTAGCTGTAAGAGCTGAATTAATAGCATCTCTAACAGATGGAGTGGTTTCTGTACCGTGAGTTAGTACTATAGTATTAAGTACGGAGGAGTCTGTATGAATAGTAGTTTTAGTACCTTCATTAGCTCCAGCCTCATCACCAGAAGTAACTGTAATTACTGAATCGGTGTTAAGTAAGTGTTGCCCGTCTTCAAAGGCGTCTGCGCCTCCAACAACGGAAATAGAAATAAATCTTGCCATTTTGGTTTTGTTTTGTTATTGTTAATGTTTATGTTTTGCTAGGTTTATACAGTCCTATCTGTTTTCTTTAATTTTTTTACGTTGTGCTTGTCTACTAGCTTTTCTTTCAATACGCCCTTCTATTCTTGAGGCTCTATTTTCTAATCTTTTAGCCTTAGCTCTTGAGCGTTTAGCGCTGGCCTGTTTTGCGCCTGTATCAGCGGATTTAGGCTTACTAGTATCGATGCTTCCTGCGGTTTGATTTGTTTTAGCTTTTGCAGAAGCTGCTTTAGCTTGAGTTTTAGCTAACCTCACTTGTTGTCTAGAAACACCTGGCTTAGCTTTGTCTTTTTTCTTAGTAGCCTTAATTTCTTTTTTAGTTTGAGGTCTGGAAGAACTGACTAAATCTATTTTTTTACTGGACTGTTTAATCATATTTTCTCCAACCTTTGGAGCCTTAGTCAAAGAAGAAAATCCTGAACTAGTTGATACCGTGCCTTTGTTTACTTTCTTTTTAACTACTTTTTTCTTAGTTTGGGCAGGTTTAGGTTTTGGGGTAACAGGTTGAGTAACCGCATTAGGGAGTGTCATCAACTTGTCAAAATTTTGTTGGGATGTTTTAGGCAAAACTTTTGGTGAAACACCAAAATTAGGATCTTTAGTAAAATCTTTTTTTGTAGCAGTTAATTCGGCTTTTGTAAAATTACCAGCTGCTCTTCTTCTTGATTGAGTCTCAGCTGAAGATTCTCCGCCAGTGCCTTTAAAAAATTTTACTATTGCTCCATCAACTTTAATCGGAGAACCTTTCATTTTAAATCCCATCTTAATAATCTTTTTTAGCGGATTTTTTCATATCCCCTTTATTACCACCATATTTTTGTTGGCTTGCAACTGAAGGCTTTCCTACTTGTTGGCCATATCCTTTATTCATGTTTTGCATAGGAGACATGTTTTTCATCATCATTCCTGTATTTACCCCCTCTGTTCCTTGACCTGCAATATCATCCATAGGATTATAAGTAAGATCTGCTTTAGCTTGACCTATCATTCCGGCTGGGCTAGAATATCTGGGATGATTACCACTATAAGTTCCTGCGTGGCCTTTTCTGTCAGCAATATCATTTTCTAAATAATGCATTCTTGCTTTTGAAGATAGTTTTTTGTTATATGCTTCTTTAGCATCATAACGTTCATCTGATTTCATGTGTCCCATAATTTTGTGTTTTGGTTTGTGTTGTTATTGTTGTTGTTTAATTATTAGCAATTCCATCTTCTTCTTGCCGCTCTACCCCGTTCGCTTGTCCAGTCTTTAGATCTAGCGCAAAAAGATTTTCTGCGTTTTGCGGCTTTACTACCTTTCTTTAATTTTGAAGGTGGGGTAGTTACTGCAGTTTGCAGTTTGCTTCCAGGATTATCTCTTTTATATTTTTTAACACCTTTTTCTGACATACCCCCGCCTGCGGCCGCCCCTGTTCCGGTTTTATTTGCTTTATTATAATAACCTTTTGATTTTTTCCGTGAAGGCGCATCTCCTTTCTTTAAAAAAGGTGACGAGTGTTGTATATATGCCATTATTTTATGAGTTTAAGCCATTTAGCTAAAGTATATCCTATAGTCACAGCTAAAAGTATTATTTTAAGCCATACTTCTATTTCCATCATAGTTACTACACCAACTGATCCATTGATAGCTAGCAACTTTATATCCGCCAAATCCATTATTATTCTCCGCGCGCTGCTTTTGCAATTTGCGTAATAGCACCTGCTTTATAAAATGTTGGAGCTTTTTTAACTTCCATCCCATTAATACCCGAGCTATTACCACTTGCCATTGGAAAACCTTTTGTACTTAAAGGACCATCCCATACGTGAGATTCTCCTACTTGCCCTTTTAATATAGGGTTTGAAATTATTGCTTTACTTTTGTCCATAATTATCTATACTTGTCTTTATTAACATTGTCTATAGAAACCTTTAAAACTTTATTTGTGTAGGTTTCACCTTTCATTATTACATTTCTACGTTCGCTTATTGGAATATCTTCTTCACCAAGCATTATCTTATATATTTTATTTATAAGCTGCTTACATTTAAAAGATGTTTTGTATATATTATACTTTTGAGTTGTATGATTTCTTTTACGCCATACAGTTATCCAGCCTTCTTTTAATAGTGTATTCCATCTTCTATTATTCCAGCTATACGAATAAGCCCCCGTTTTAAAATCTATCTTGCTAAATAGATCAACACAATCTAAATATATTAAGAGCTCTAAATCAGCATCAGTCATGCCATTATTTTTAGCAGCCCACTTTCTTATAATTCTATAATGCTTCAGCAAGTTAAGATCTTTTAAATCTCTTGCTTCTAATCTTTTCATAAAACGATTACAACGTCTTGGAGTTTAATTACTTGTAAAACTTCTTTATTTATTTCAACACCATGCCCTGCATGCTTATCATAATAAATATTGTCGTTTTCTTCAACTCCAATTACTTCAGAACCTACAGATATTACTTTGGCTTTATTATATCTTAAATCTTCTCTTTGATTTTCAGTTAACAATAAGCCTCCCTTGGTTTCAGAAGTACCTTGTTTTTCTTTTTTAATTATTAAGTTTCTACCTATTGCCTTCATTAATACGTAAATTATTAATTATACAATCTGTAGACAATATAGTAGTTGCAACTGAAGCAGCATTTTTTAATGCGGTTTTGGTTACAAGCAATGGATCAATTATTCCTGACTTAATCATATTTTTACTTTGGCCAGTAATAACATCAAGCCCCCAACCTTTTTTAGTAGGCTCAACAATATCGAAATTTGCATTTTCTAATATTGTTATATAAGGAGCTTTAATAGCGTTTAATAATATTTCTTCGGCTTTATTTTTAGGCTTTATTTGTGTTGATGCGTTTAATAATGCAACGCCCCCACCCGGTACAATGCCTTCTTTAATAGCAGCTTTAGTAGCACAAATAGCGTCTTCTACTCTATCTGCTTTTTCTTTTAATTCAATATCTGAATCTGCACCAACTTTAACTGTAGCAATCTTAGCTGATAACCTAGCTAATCTTTTTTCAAGCCTTATAGTTTCAGCAGCATTGTTTTTACCAGATAAATCTTTTTTAATTTTATTAATTACTTCGGATACTTCATCGGTAATACTTTCAACTTTTATAATAGTTTCAGTATCATTGGTAACAGATTTTAAACATTTACCTAAATGCTCTGGCTGTATTAAATCCATGTCATCACCTAAATCTTCATTTATAATAGTAGCGCCGGTTAATAATGCTAAATCAGTTAGCATATCTTTTTTAGCTACTCCATAAGTAGGTGCATTGATAACATTAATTTTTACATTACCTTTTATTTTATTCATCGCCAATGTAGATATAACTTTAGGATCTAAATCAGCTATAATAAGTAAAGGTTTACTTTTCTTTATAATGTATTCTAATACAGATTGTATCTTACGTATATTTTCTACAGGAGATTCAATTAATAATACATAAGGATTGTCAAGCTCTGCAACTTTAGAATCTTGCTTAGTAATAAAATGTGAATTTGTTAGCCCCTTTTCGTATTGTAATCCATCAATTAATTCAGCTGTAGTTTCAGACAACTCTGTTGTTTCCATCATAACTACGCCGGTTTCATCAACTGATCTAAAGGCGTTTGCAATAGTTGTACCTAGTTTTATATCGTTATTAGTAGATATACTAGCCACTTGGTCAATCATATCACCTGTGACCTCTACAGAAGCTTTTTCTAAATGTTGCACAACTTTCTGTACAGCACTGTCAATACCTTCTTTTAATCCCCTAGCGCCTAATTCTTTTAATTTAGGATATGCCTCATTTAAAATTGAGTGCGCTAGCACTGTAGCCGTTGTCGTTCCGTCGCCAGCTTCTCTTACAGTTTTCCTAGCAGCTTCCTTTAAAAGCGTAGCACCCATATTTTCAATAGGGTCTAATAATACAATTGAATCAGCTACAGTTACCCCATCTTTTGTAATAACAGGTTTTCCTGCGCCGTCTTCTAATATCACACGTTTACCGCTAGCTCCGAGAGTGGAACTAACGGCTTTTGTGAGTTTGTTTATACCTTCAAATAGTTTATCCTTAGCTTCGTGACCAAAGCTGAGGTTCTTGACAATTGCGTCCGACATGATTTAATTAAATTTAATTTAAGTATTTTATTTAAAAGGTTTTTACAACAACTGGACCTTCGGAAAGTTTTAATTTTTTAGCGTAATGTTCAATTGAAGATTCAATTGCTTTTTCAGCTCCTTCAATTGTTTCACGCCTTGTAATTCCGTTCCAGTTTTCGTTGAAATCAATCCATTCAGCTTGGTAATAGCCGTTTGGAAGTTGAGTTATTCGCCAATTTTTTTTCTTTGAATAACGTTTCCAAATTTTCTTGGTTTCTTCGGATACTTGTGGTTGACTAGACCACGATTGAGTCTGGTAAAATAGCGTCATTGGTGTTGGTTTAAAATTAGTTAGGTTTATAGTTTATTATTACTTGTAATTACTCACCTTTACAAGAACAGCTGTCTTCGCCGCATGTGCATTTTTTTTGTGACGTTAGTTGCCTATGCGCGCCAGCTCTATCATCATAATCTAATGCTGCTTTTAATATAATCTTGTCCATTACATCGTCTTGGTTTTTCAACATTTCTTTTTGAAGATTAATAACCATAGATTCTAAATCATCTTTTGCTTTGGTTAAATAGTCTATTTGTAATTGCTTTTTTTCTACATCATTTTTTAATGAGTTTACATCATCGGGTTTAGCACCAGTAATTGTGCTAATAACAATACCAATTGAAGCAGAAATGGTTCCAATTAGCATCATTACAACTTCTTTGTTTGTTTCTAATACAGGAAACATTACAAGCCATACTACTATTCCTATAATTAATAAGAATACAAATAAACTTCCAATATAATGTCTTATTTCGCGAGCTATGCCGTTTCTTGGTAATTTCATTTTTTTATTTTAATTTTATGCAAATGCCATGTATATAAAAATCTTATTAAGTCCATTATTTGCTTAACTTGATGTTTTTAATTGAAACCCATCAGAATTTAAATCCATTATATTTTCTCCAGTATATTCGGCACCGGAGCTGTTAGCATCTAATCTTGCTGAATTTGGGTTTGTAGTGTCTCTTTTATTGTCAATCATAATCCAATCAGAGGTCTGGTCAGTCCCTTTAATCATAACAAAACTTGGAGCAAAATCCAAAGTAACAATAGTACCTGTTGTAGAGCCGTTCCCCGTATAAGTCCCCATCTTACTATATCCTGTAACTGAATGGAAGCAGTAGGCGATAAAATTATTAGAAGAATTAACTTCAAAATGACTTCCTAAGGTAAATGTATTGGTTTGTACACTTTTTACTCTATCTCTTGTTTGTTTTTGTCCATTGTCATTTAAGTAAAGATTTTCTCCATTTCCTACTGTACTACCACCAACACACCAATAATTAGCAGATGTTAAATCTTTTACTATTACTATATTACATGCTTCCGTTAAACCAGTCCCAACAGTAGCTCCATCTGTATTATTCCCTGTATACTTCACAATACTAAACCCAGAATCTTTATTAGCACTAACCTGGCTTGCTGTAGTGCCCTCATTATTAGTAACAGCTGTGCCTCCAGCTTTCCAGTTCCATGAAACATAATCTACGGTATTTGCATTTGTTCCAACGATACCAACACCATTAACCGTAAAACCGTTTGCATCAAAAGAGGTTACTCCTGCGTATGTTGTTTCCGCTGATGTTGTTTCGCTTTGTAGTAATTTTGAAGCTCCTCTTACGGAATCAATCAATACGTTCCCGATAGCAGAGCTTCTTGCTTTAATCCAAACAAAATCCGGTGCAAAATCTAAATGACCATTAAAGTTTACATTTGTAGCCGCTCCGCTATATGATGTAGCGATACCTCTAGCTAAAGTTGTTACTTGAGTTTGTGTAAGTACTGTATTAAATATTCTTACTTGGTCTATATCGCAATCATTTGTCCAAGTCTGTCCTATACTGCCATTCACATAAATTTGCCCTATTGAGAATGGGCTTGTTGTTGCTGCTATTGTAACGGTCAAAGTCGCTGTGTTTTCAAGAACACCATTTATGTAAATCTTTTGAGTATTACCAGTTATTGTTACTACACAATGAACCCATAATCCAGTATTGACATTTGAAACACTAGTGTGTTCTGGGTTGTTAGCATTACTTGCATTACCGCTCCTTCCAACTAATTTATTATTATTTATGTAAAGGTGCAGATTACCCCAATGGTTTCCTGATATATTATCCCCAACTAACCCTTGCGGATTTGTTGATGTTGTTTTTACCCATAAAGAAACACTTGCGGTCGATAGGGAAGGTTTGGATGCATTAGGGACTACTATACTACTACTAAGACCATTAAATACCGCGGCTTGGTCAAAAGCACCTCCTTGATAAGTAATATTAGCTGGTGTACCATTATATGTTCCACTAGTATCATTTGAATTTCCATTCATTTCATATAGTGCAATACAGCCTGCACCTGCTGGATAATTAACTGTACTTAAATCTTGTGTATTTAAAAGACCATTAGCACTGGTGTCCATTGTATATGTGGCTATAGCTGTTTGCCCAGATGGGAATGCAGCTGTAGATGCAGTTGCGGCTGTTTCGCCATAAAGAGCTGTAACATCTGAAGAACTTAATGCAGCATTATAAACCCTAACTTGGTCTATTAAACCATTAAATTCATTATTAGAAGCCCAATCTGTTAAACCTCCTATTTGTAAGTTTGAAGTACCTAAAAAATTACTACTTGCAATTCTTGTGTTTTCTAAAACACCATTTAAATAAATTTTTTGCGTTTTTGATGATGCGTCAAAAGTACACACCCAATGTTGCCAAGTTCCATCAGTTGATACATTTGTGGTTGAGTCTACATCATTAGCATAAAAACCAAATCTCATTTTGCCGACTGGGTAGGATACGATTCTACCAATGTGCAAATTTTTATTACTACCATTATCTCCTTCTGTAATTATAACATAATTATCATTTGTACTATCAGTACACGCAATCCAAAAAGAAAAACTAAAGGAATTATTCGCAATATTAAGGTTAGAATTTATTTCTATTTTACTACTACTTCCGTTAAAACTCCCTGATCCATTTATATACCCGCCTATACCTTGTGTAGCGCCATTACCTGTATATAATTTTGTATCAAAATAATTAGTTGCTGGTCCTATAAATCCGC
>Ga0233412_10000436_pt1 | contig 24348 bp, 33 predicted proteins | sample Na_anoxic_4_MG_FD_180667 | JGI IMG/M metagenome (GOLD analysis project Ga0233412, IMG submission 180667) | Seawater microbial communities from Saanich Inlet, British Columbia, Canada - Na_anoxic_4_MG | ecosystem: Environmental > Aquatic > Marine > Inlet | place: Canada: British Columbia...
TGGTATCCTTCACTCGCCAACCCTCGCGCCTGCCGCGCCTGGCATGTCACGTGCGCGCCGAGGTCGAACACCATGAGTCCAGGCTCGGCGGAGGCGGGGACGGCCAGCAGCAGGGATATCGTCATGAGCGGCGTCGTGGTCATTAGTTTCGTGGACATTAGTATCCGTCGCTCTCTGTCCGGGGCCGCATTCAATTTTGCGGGAAAATTGATCCGGCGACTGGCGCTGCGGTTTTCGCACATCCTCATGCAGTGGTCGCTCATCCGTTGCCACGCAGCCATCCCCCGCATCGGCTTCGGCAAGTTGCTCGGCAAGCGGGTCACCCTCAAGCACTTCAATCTCGACCGCGACGCCTCCCAGGGCGTAACGGGGGCTCGCGACGTCATGACGGCCACCGTGACGAGACTCGACGACTCGTCGTACCCCGCCTATGTGACGTTCGAGTGCGCCAGCGGATCGCGCCAGATCTCCCTTCCCACGGACATCGTCGTCCAGTGCGGCGACGCCGCCTTTGCGAGCCTCGCGGTCACCGGTGTGGACTTCGTTCGCGACCTTATCGAAGAGATGAGGCGATGGGACTCGCCGCAGGCGGCCCTGGGCATCGGCGCCCTGGAGCGAGGCTTCGTCGAGGGAGAGCTGCGCGCGGCGGCTGATCCTCGTTAGGATATCGCACAGGACCCACACCAGCTGTTCAGTTTCTTGCTCTTCTTGTAGAATTTTTTTGCCTGTTTGGAGAGATCGGCCGACTTGTCGACCATAGTGTCTATCTTCTCGCCTCTCTCCAGGAGGGCGTCGACCGACTTGTGCAAGGTCACTCGCGTGGCCTCCAGGTCGTGGTTTATCTTGGCTATGGCGTCCGCGTCCATGGGTTTTTGATACGTCGCAAGGAGTCTCTCGAGACTGGGCTCCCGGCGGGTGCTGTCCTCGTCGTATGTGCTCCAGGCCCAGTTTGCCTCCTCGTAGATGCCCATATACTTGTGTACAAGGCCAAACGCGACGCGACGGTCGTATTCCTGGTCACATATCACGACTCCAGCGAGACCGTCGGGTCGGTGGTATATCCATCCTGTGTATTCGCCTTCCCGGCACCCCTGGCGCGCGCCCCGCGGGCTTCGCGAGGCGAAGGTCCTCGATAGGAACAGCAGGGTCTCGCTTACCGATCCGGAGAGCCTGGCCAGGAAGGGGACCGTGCTCAGGTCCTCCGCCTGGGCCAGCAAGACCGGCTCGGGCGTGTTATTCGTATTGAAGAGCCTGACACTCAGGATGTGCATCTATTCTATACGGATATATTTAGGGCGGTTCTGCGTGCAGGCCGGGTAGCTACATTCTCGCCAAGTGGTAATGCCAAGGTCCTTCACCTCTGAAGAGAAGATACAGGGGTTCGAGAGATATGGCGCGCTTCTGTCCGGGAGCAGGGCCGTGCTGGTGACGCGTGCGTCCGGCGTCGAGGCCGTTGCTATTGCACTCGTGTTGCGCAGGAGGCGGGAGAGACGGAGGAGGGGTCGGGAGACGGACGATGACCTCAGGCGCCACATGGCGACGTTGGCGCATAACGCCGGGATTTTCGTGACCTGCGCCGAATCTCTCGACGCCTTTGTCGACTCCGCGATCGATGCCTACTTGAGGTCTGACCTTGTTCTGCTGTGGGACGGCAATGTCGGCAGGCAGTTTGACGGCTGTCTGGAACACCTCACGGCAAGGAAGCGCGATCTTCCCACCTGTGCAGCCTACGCTGTCGAGCCGTATTACTTTTTCGGGCAACCTGGCTACGACGCCGTGAATCCCTACGAGCACAAGACTATTCTGGTGGTGAGCTCGCATGTTGACTCCATGCGCAGTCAGGTGGACTCGGGCAACTACCTGCGGTGCTTCGCGCCATACAGCGTCTTCCGCGACTGTGTGTTCAAGTTCGTCCGCCCGCCACAGACCCAGGCGGGCAATCACGGCGGCAGGGATTGGCGAGCAAACCTTCCTAGGCTGGTCGAGGACGTAAGGTCGGCTGGGGAGTTTGACATCGCGCTGGTCAGCTGCGGGGGCTACGGTCAGGTCGTGACCGACTACATTCATCGAGATCTGGGTAAGTCTGCAGTCTACGTCGGCGGTCCCCTGCAGCTTTTCTTCGGGGTGATGGGGAAGCGCTGGACGGACAATCAGGTCATCGCGGGGCACCGCAGGCGGAACCGGCGGTTCTGGATCGAGCCTCTCGAGAGCGACCGGCCACCGAATGCGGAAGGCGTCGGGGAGATCTTCGAGGCCGGGTGCTATTGGTGAGGCCAGGGTTAGATGACCAGGCTGTCCCTGCTGCTGTCAATCTTCACTAGCTTGGTCTCGAGGATTTGCTTCTCGACAGTAGCATAGTCGAACGTGCAGCCGTGCTTGTCGTCGGCGCGGTGCGCGGCGCAGTATGTCCCGCCACAGCGGCACGCGAAGCCGAGCAGCCCTACACGCTTGTCGCACACCAGGCACCGCTTCTTCTCAGGTTTTTCCTGTTGGGATTTCTTGTCCTCCATCTCCTTTAGAGTAGCACAAGAAAAAGTATCGGGATGGCGTTAGCCGAACCTCGACCATATCGCCAAGGCAAGAACGCCCGTCACTGCGATCTTCAGCACGGTGAACTTCGGCATGGACCCTATCTCGGTCCCCATGAAGGTGGCAATGAGATACGCGACGGCTCCCAGAACCACAAGTAGACCGAGGGACATTGGCAGCATGGCTTGTAACATATACGCAGATATTTTCGCCGGGCGTTTACCACTGGAAGTCGGTCGGGTTGGTTTGTGTCGCCACGCGCTGGCTTCTTCGCGGCGGTGGGATGTCTACGCACGCGTAGGAGCGGTCGGGGCGCGCGGCGCGCACCGACTGGGCAAGGTGCGCCGGGTGCGCCGGGTGGGCAAGGTGTGCCGGGTGGGCAAGGTGTGCCGGGTGGGCAAGGTGTGCCGGGCGGTGCGCCGGGTGTGAGTCGTCCCTGGTGGTGCTCACCGACAGCACCGCGAACACGATCGTGCCGTAGAAGCCTAGCTGGGCGACGGTGAGCAGGACATTGGTCATGGCCACCAGGTGGGTTTCGCCGACGAGTCTGGTTGCGGTGATCGTGATTACCGCGCTCGCTGCGCCGGCCAACACGCAGAGGAGCGACAGCTTCTTGAGGACGATGTGGAGCGCGGGGGAGAACGCCCGCGGCATGGACAGTGCCTGCATGGCGCGGCGGAGTCGTGTTTCAATTTTTGTCCGGGCTGGCGGCCTGGGCGGAGATTTATTAGCATCTCTATATAAGACCGCCATGCCATTCTTCGACGCAAAGTTCGCGCACTCTGCACTGGCGTCGGCTCTCACAACGGGGCTATTCTTTGCCCTCGGGATGTCGCTTGATCGCGTCATGAGCCCGTCTCGGTCGACGCTTATTGCCGTCGTTGTGTCCACCCTCGCCAACCTGGGTCTGCAGTTCCGGGCGCTAAATCCGTCAGGCAAGGCGCTGTCGTATGCGCTCTTCTATCGCTATCTTGTGGGACACGTAGTGGACGTCACCACGACATACCTCGGCTGCAGGTTCTTCTTCGAGCGAAGACAGCGCTTCATTCAATACTTGCCCGACTACCTAAGGCCATACTTTAACACGGTGGTTAGGTCCGTGGTCATGATGGTTCACTTCATGCTCGTCGCTTACCCGATGAGGCGTTACTGGATATTCACCTAGGTGGCGGGCAAACTACTTAGAGTCATCCGTGTGTTGAGTACGAGTAGAGGCTATGGCAGAGGAGGACGGTGCGCGTTTCTGCCAGGCGGAAAGCGCGATCTTTTACCGTGGTGATGCGTGGAGCTGGGTTGCGACGCCTGAGGAGGGCATAAACATGGTGCGTGTCGAGGCGGACGGATGGAGCTGCGTCCCGGAGTCCATGTGGCGGTTGAGAGACCCCCTGAACAAGGGCGGGGCGTACCTTGCGAAGTTTGCTCGCGCGGACGTTGCGGACCGGACCGCGGATGGAGGGTTCGCACTGACGGCCACGGGGGCGCTGTGGCATCTCCCCTCGGGCGGGGACGATGGAAACGCGGAGCCAGAGAAGATCGAGAGCGGGCGAACCGCGCGAATTATCCTCTCTGGCTCGCAGGGCAGGTGCCGGGGCGTGTGCGCGTTCGTGGCCTACGAGGACGACGCGGCTTAGTTCTGCGTGACGAGACCGTAGATGCACAGGCCGAGGATGCCTGAGATGAAGCTCACAGTTGAATACCTGGCGCACTGGTCGTCGTCCACCTCTTTTGCGCGCGGCGAGGGCGGTGTGACCGCTTGCTCGCATAGGTCGATGCTTCCTAGGCTGCCGCTCTGGTCGCTCATGGGATTATGCATAGTGCTGAGATAAAAACGGCGCGATGCGGGCATCTAGTCGAACAGAGCGAGAGATAAAATGTCGCGTTATATAACAGAGATGAGTTCACCGCATCAACAGCTTCAGCTACTTTCGACCGTCCGGGACAGGGGAATGGACATGGGCAGCGGGGATGCGCAAAGGCTGATCACGGAGCTCAGGACGGCGTGGCGTGTCGCTAGGGAGCGGGTGGCGGCGGCGGCAAGCTCGCGCATGACGACATCGCAGGTTGAGGCGGCGGCCGCCCAGGACGGCGACTACCTGGCGAAGCGTGAGACGGTCAGCGAATTCCTAAGGCGTGGGTCGGGGCGCAGGCGTGGGTCGAGCAAGAGGCGAGGTTCGAGCAAGAGGCGAGGTTTGAACAAGAAGCGAGGTGCGACCAAGAAGCGGGGCGCGGCCAAGAAGCGAGGGTCGGCCAAGAAGCGGGGGTCGGCCAAGAGGCACCGGCCAAGAAATTGATCTATCTTCTATTGCTTTTTCTGCATGGTATAGAAGCATGAGCGCGTTTGGGACGCCGAAGAAAACACCTCGGGCGATGAAAAAGCTTACTGACGAGATGCTTGAGGGCTACAAGGACAACGATACTTCGGAACTGTATCAAGACATCAAGGCGGGATGCAGGTTTGACGGCGCGGACACGACGATTACCAAACTGTGGTTGGATGGGAACAAGATTACCGACGTGTCGGTCCTCGCTCAAGTCCTGCCCCAGACCCAGATTACCAAACTGTGGTTGAGTAATAACCGGATTGCAGACGTGTCGGCTCTCGCCCAAGTCCTGCCCCAGACCCAGATTACCGATTTGTGGTTGTGTGGGAACAGGATTACCGACGTGTCGGTCCTCGCTCAAGTCCTGCCCCAGACCCAGATTTTGTTGTTGAATGCCGCTAATAACTGGATCACCGACGCGTCAGGTCTCGCCCAGGGACTTCTCGGAAGCAAGATTACCCATTTGAGGTTGGATAATAACTGGATCACCGACGTGTCAGGTCTCGCCCAAGTCCTGCCCCAGACCCAGATTATCGAATTGAGGTTGGGTAGGAACCAGATTTCCGACGCAGACAGAGCCGAAATCGAGGTCGTGGCGTGGGAGCCTAGATTCGTCACGGCCGCTGGGGGCAGCGGAACTCGCATCTCGACCTACTATACTTAGTATTGTGAAATGTGAAATAAATTGATTCGCTTTGCACTCTGCACAGCGAACCAATGGCGTCGTCAAACAATGTGGTCATGGAGAGGGGCTTCTACACAAGCACCAAGGGTGCGATCATGCAGGCGCACGGTGCGCTCTTCGGCTGCTTCGCTCTCTCGCTCGACTATGTCTCGGGGGCGACCGACAAGCGCGTATTCACCCACCGTGCCTTTGTGCAGAGAGAGCACCTTGAGCGGTTGCTCGACGGTCTGTTCGACCGGTTCGGCAACTACCACCTGAACTACCTGGTGTTCATGTCTCCGGTGCTGCTCGACGCGAAGACGGCTGCGAGCTATGGACTCGAGATGGACAAGTTCATTCGCCGTCACAACGGAGGGCAGCTGCCGGAGCATGTGCCGTTCCGGAGGGACTTGGTGCATGCCGAGTTCCACGCGCTGAAAGACATGTTCAAGCCGAAGGGGTCCGCGAGGGAGATCAAGAAGGTGCTCTTCGTCAACGACAACATCCGCGTTGCGTATCGACAGACTAGGGCGGACAGTATTCGGTAAGTGGTTGGAGAGATGGAGAGATGGAGAGATAGAGAGATAGAGAGATAGAGAGATGGAGAGATAGAGAGATGGAGAGATGGAGAGATGGAGAGACGACCGTATGTAGGTTTTCTTCTCGGTCATATGTGCAGACAATGGGATACTTGAGGACGATGGGAGCAGGTCTTGCTGGGTCCACGACGAAACTCTACGGAAACGCGAACGTCAACCAAATCCAGTATGGCGACAAGCTGCAGGGACTGCCTCCGGTGACGGGCGCACGCAGGCCCTACGGGATCTACAGGACGAGGGCCGGAGGCGGTGCGGCGGATCGTCAAGCTGCCCCAAGCCGCCAAGTGCCAGCACTGTGGGTGGGTCCCGAAGGTGCAGGGGCTCGCGCGGCCGGGCTGAGTTGGTCTTTGTGCGGGTCGGTAGGGTCTAGGGCTGAGAAAGTTTTTCTCTGCCCCTAGTCTATATCATGTGGACGGTCGCGCTGCAGTTCGTGGTGGGCGGCCTGATCGTCGTAGCCCAGACGTATTTCGCCAACAGCTCGTCTCCTTTCGTGGCGGGGTTGATATATGCGACGCCTATGCTGTTCCTGCCGAGCGTATACTTCATAAAGGACAAGCAAAACCTTTCGAGCTTTGCTATATACGCCGCCCTCATGCTCCTGGCGCTGTTCGTCTATGACATCTCCTATTTTCTCCTCTTGAAGCGCTTCTCGAAGTTGCAGACAACCTTCCTGGCGTTCATACCGTGGGGCGTGGCGGCCCTGGCCACGGGCCATCTCGCCAGCCGGCTCGCCCCGGGAACCCGGGGCCGTCGGTGATGCGGGAGAGATTTAACAAGCCTGCGGGGACCAGACCATTTAAATACAAATGGCGTAAGTTCATCTAGATATGCAGGGAGAGACGGAGGGCCGCTTCAAGTCACTGCAGGGCCAATATAACATTCCGCTGAAGGGGATAGCGCTGAGCAAGGGGCACAAGTTCATATATTGCTGGACGACGGCCGGCATGCTGAGAGATGCGAAGATCAAGAACTGGGTATGCAACAGGCCGCCCGACAGGACGAGGTCGCTCGAGATCGCTGAGTATATAAGGGCACAGCGACGCGTCGACGGCACGGTGTATCTGGCGGATGTTCCCCACGAGGAGGAACTGACGTGCTACGACGGTTCGCATCGCCTGCTGGCCGTGAGGTTGCTCGAGGGCGGTGAATCCCCGGCGGACATACCGGTGATGGTGAGCATCATGACGAACGCTAGCAAGGGGGAAATAGTTGATCACTTCGAGGTGTTGAACAAGTGCATACCTTTGCCGGCGGTCTATCATGATGGTGCCTGTGCCGCCAAGAAGATGGCTGTTTCGGGAGCCGTCCAGCGCTTTGTGAGCGAGTATCCCATGTTCTTCAAGCCGTCCAGGTCGCCGAACGTTCCGCATGAGAACCGGGACGCATTCAGCGACAAGCTCGAGGCCCTCTACGAGCAGTATGGGCTCACAAGCGAGGACTCCATCGTGGCGGCGGTGATGTCGATCAATGAGAAGGTTCGCACCAACATACCTAAGCGGGTCTCGGCGAGTGCGGTCGAGAAATGCAGGAAGCATGGTCTCCATGTGTTCCTGAACAAGTTCTGGGACAAGGTCGTCGTTGATCCTTGAGGAAGAATTGGGCGCGTTGGTTCCACTGTAGGGAGGGCCGAGTAATTAAATGTTCATATATATTAGATGTCCAATACCCCTCGTATCAAGGATGCCGACTCGAAGGACACCGACAGGATGGAGACCCAGATGAAGCAGGTGGCGCACCGTGCTGCGGCGCGGCCGTTTGGTCCGGCCTGTCCCGCGCACGTGCCTCTCGCCGTGTGTGCCGCCGACCTCGGCATATCTCGCGTCGCGCTGGTTACGCGGGAGGGAGAGGGCGGTGGTCGTAAGAGCAAGCGGAAGAGCAAGAAGAGCAAGAAGAGCAAGAAGAGCAAGAAGAGCAGGAAGAGCAAGAAGAGCAAGAAGAGCTCGAAGGCGCGTCGCAGACGCTGAATGTAGGACTAAATGAGATGGATGGAATTCATTTTATTTAGCGCTGGCTTGTGCGGTTGATTCAGGGGTGGGCGAGAGAAAAAAATCGAAGTTGGTACTGTCCTTGTCCGTCAGTCACCAAACATGCAGACCCGTTCGATGACTCGCCGCGCTGAAGCAGTGGCCGCCCGGCCGCGCCTGGCGGATTTGATTGATAGCTGCCGTGCCCTGGCGCGGTCGCACTTGGCGCGGTCTTCGGGACCGGCTGGCCCGTCCACTGCGCCCAGCCTTGCACCAGAGGGTGCCTTGGTCTGGTCCGCCTTGACGCCGGTCACCCTGGCTGCCTCGACCGTCGCCGCGGATGAATTCCACGAGGAGATGGCTGAGGAGGCCTACCTCGAGATGATGGCGGAACAGCGCAAGCGTAGCGCCAAGGCCAGGTTCAGGATGTCCTAGTTAACCGTGTCATCCTATAAATAGCCACATATCGCCCTGTCGCGTCTCTACGCCAAAGTATTCGAAAAAAGACCAATAACACGCCAAACGAGAAATGAGTGGGGAAACGAGAAACCGGTAACAAAATCTCTCCCTTTTTCTGCGCGGGGTCGCGTCCCTTAGGGTCCTGATCACACCGACCATGAGACGCTTGATTTGAAACAATGAACATGGTTATGTTTGGAGAGATAGAGAGACGCGCCTAAAATTGATCTCTCCCATCTCTCAATCCCTGTAACAAATGCTGCCAATCATCTTCATCCTCGCTTCCTGTGCACACGCTCAGCACGCGCTTCTGGACGATCTCATCGATGGTGCTTCTGCCTATGACTACGACCCTCTGGACGACGCGAGTCCCGACGAGCTGCACGCCGTCGTCATTGTATTCACTTGTATGGTCGCCACGATTGGGGCCGTTTGGTTTGCCGCGATGGCCCTTCATGGTGTGGTAGCCCTTCGGGAGGTCGGTGGCCAGCCTCTCATGATGCCCCGTGCAGTCAGCAAGGCTGCAGACAGCGACTTGGACGATGACAGTGACGAAGGTCTATGTTGCTGATATATAGCAAACGAGAAATGAGTGAGAAAACGAGAAACCGGTATAGAAAATTTTCCTCCCGAGCCTACAAATTTTCTATATCCTGCTTTAGGCCAGGACCAGCCTGTATAACGCCCAGCCAAATGCCGAGAGAACAGTGGTAATCACCATAGGGACGCACAGGCACCAACAAGCGAACGATACACCGTCCTCAAGCGTGATGTTGTATGTGTCCGCAAGGGCCAGCATCAGTCGGCCGTAGATGAGGGCCGCCACGCAGCCGATCACAAAGTCGAACCACGAAGGCAGTTCTGGTTCAGCGCGATGTCTTGTCATTGAATATTGTCTGTGAGAGTAGTCCTGGGGGCGGTTCAATTCAATTTATTTGGACAAATGGGTCACAAAAAACTAGAGGGCATAGCTAGGTGTGTGTGTTTTTTAATGGGTAGTTGTTGTTTTTTGTTTAGTGGCGTTTGGAGCGGATGTGGTCTTCGGCCTCCATATCGAGCATCCAATCGGGGACTCCGTCGTCCTCTTCAGGGGCGCAGTCGGCGTAGCAATCGCAAAGCTGTGCCTGGTCCATCTTCCAGTTACAGTAGTTGCGGCCGCCGGCGAAGGTCATCGCTGGGGCGGGCAGTTGTTTGTCCTTGTTGAAGGCGAGAGCCTGGCCGATATACGAGGCCCGACCGTTGTCGACGTCCTCGTCTGTGGCGCGATTCGTGACTTCGTGGCGCACTGCCCACGAGAAGCATACGCGCTGCGGACCCCTCCGGTCCTGCATGACCTTTCGCTCGGTGTCGCCCACTTGCGGGAAGTAGGGCTTGAAGGTGCTGCGGAAAGAGTTGAGACGCTGGGCGTTGCCGGGCATGTCTTTTGTGCAGTCAAATACTTACCTGAGATCCATTTCAATTTTTTGGGAAACTCTGGAGGAGAAAATGGGCGCGGGCTTTCTTCGGTGCTTTTTTCGATGTTTACTGTCGTTTTCTCGGGAATCAATCGCTGGAAGAGGAAGGTCGGTTTGCGGCGGCAGACTTGGTTGGTTTTCCGCGCTTTTCTGTGAAGAAGTTCACATAAGCATCGCGAGATCTCTCCGGCATGCGCTTGAGAGGCTCATCGCAGTTGACACCGTAGATGATGACGTCCTTTGCGACGGCCCTCAGGACGAGTTTTTTCGCCTCGGGGGTGGTGGCGCGGGCGTAGCCTCCCACGTAACCCGAGAACATACCAGGCCAGTCATACACCGGCCACCCTGGTCCAAGTGCGCTCGCCACGCGCAAGAAGGGCATGTCCGGCACGCTGAGATCTTCGTCTGGCCATTCCGCCAGGAACCACCCTTGCATGGTGGTTAAACGCGCTTCTTGCTCGGCGGGACTCCGTGTCACGGTGCGTTCCGCACGCTCCGCTGGCGGGAGAGGTGGGAGAGGTGGGAGAGGTGGGAGAGGCTGAACCATTTGGGGAATTTCCATGCTTTACCTTCATCAAAACAACTCGATCCTCCTTCAATTTTCCCCACTCTCAAAATTGAAATTCACTTCAAAACACCTCTCACACACCAACAATGATCAAAGACGAGACACGAGTAGCGAAACCACGGCCCAAGAAGGGATGGGTCCTCGAGGTGGCAAAGAGCGGGCGCTCTCGATGCGCACACTGCAGCCAGATGATCGAGAAGGATGACCTGCGACTTGGCCTCGTCACATTCTACCCTCGCAGACACTGCCGCTGGCATCACTACGGCCAATGTATGCGCTTCGCTGCCATCGGCGCCTCTCCCGATCGCGTCTGGGGCCTCGAGAACTTTGACGAAGAGACTGTCGAGCTATTTGAGGAAGAACTCGCTCGCGTCAACGCCGTCACCATCAAACACTCTCTCCCCGGTATCACCGGTGCCCTCGATATGCCCCGCTTCGCTGACGCCATCACCGGCCGTTACAACCGCTTCCGTAGCTTCCGTTTCGGACTTCCGGAAGACCAAAAGTTCACCAAGAATTGGAACTGGCGGTGCTTCCTGGCGACCATACTCGTCTCAAACACCCACGAATCGGCCATGCTTCGCGCAGTAGAAACCCTCTTCCTGGTCTATCCAACCCCAGAACATCTCGTCGCCATCAAAGACGACACACGGACGCAGAAAGCCTGGATGGACTGGATGGAAGACCGCGACATCCGCCACACCGGCAAGAAGGTCAAGTTCATCCTCGACACCACTCAAACCATCATCGACAAACACGACGGCGACATCCCCAACGACCGCGATGCTCTCGAGAGAATGCCTGGCGTCGGCCGTCATGTCGCCAGTATTAGCATGGCATGGATCCATCAAGCTCCAGAATTCGGTATCGATACCCATGTCACTCGTATCCTCAAGAGATGGGGTTACATCGACGAAGACGCCAAAGACCACGAAGCCGAAGAACGCGTCAAAGATCTCATCCCTGAACAACAAATCGGCCACTTCTCTCGCGCCTTCGTCGATCACGGCCAAAACGTCTGTGGCTTCACACCCGACTGCCAAAACTGCTTCCTACGCGCTAGTTGCCCCACTGCAGCCAAACATGCTGACCTCGAATGGTAGAATGACTTCGTTTCACATCCTCAATTAAACCATCAATTTTTGCCCCGATCCAGCCAAACGAGAAATGAGTGAGAAAACGAGATACCAGTGGCAAAAAATAATACAATATACGCGCGCGCTTTTTTCTGTCAAATGTTTGTAATGTTTTCGGTTGCTTTCTCTACTCTTCATCGCTGTCATCGTCACACTCCTCAATCTGTCCCGTGGACTCGTTCCACCACCCAGCACAATCTCTCGTCTCCGGGTCGAAGAGGAAGCCATCCTGCTCCAGGTATTTCTTGCCCTTCCTCACGACCTCCACCGCTACGGTCGGGGGCTCGGTTTCCTCAGCTTCCGCCTTCTCAGCAGCCAGCCTCTCAGCCTCCGCCTTCTCAGCAGCGGCCTTCTCAGCTTCCGCCTTCTCAGCAGCGGCCTTCTCAGCAGCCAGCTTATCGGCGGCGGCCTTCAGTTCGGCTCCACCCTCCAAGCGTCTCTTCTTCGCAGCTCGCCTCGCAGCGGCCTTCTTCAGGGCCTGCGCCTGCTTCTCCTCAGCCGCCACGGGCTCATCAGAGTCGCTCGCGTCGCTGGAAGAGCCGCCTTCCGGCTGGTCGACGCTCGCCGAGGTGGCGCTTTCCGGCTGGTGAACGCTCGCCGGTGTGGCGTTTGCCTTGGCCACCAGCGCGGCGATCAGGTCGTCGGCAGTCTCGCTGACGACTTGCTTCGGCGGGTTCTTGGGGCGACCGGTCTTCTTCTCTCCAGAAGAAGCGCTATCGGTGTCGCTCGCGGAAGCGTCCTTCTTGGATCGCTTCGGCGTCCTCTCCGCGAAGCACTCTTCGGGGATTTCCACACCCATCTTCCGCGCCTCCGTCTCGGCGCTCTCCCGGGTGATCTTGAGCTTCTTCATCACCGTGGTGTAGGGTGTCGAGCGCTTACCCTTCGGGCACCGGTAGTCGTTCAACCCCACTGCCAGGCGGTCTTCCACCGTCCCGTGGTCGGGTTTGCCATTGGCGTTGGCGTCTGCCATCTTCTGGCAGGTGACGCAGAAGGCTCCTGTTGACGCCGGCAGCATCACGCACTGCGTGTGCAGGCCGTGGTTCAGGCGCAGGCCCGAGCAGCATGTGGCGTTCGCCACACCAGTCCAGGGCAGAGGGAACGCTGGAACCGGTGGCTTTACCACCTTCGGTGCCGTTGGTTCCTTAGGCTTCTTCGGTTTCACCACGCGCGGGGCCTTCGCCAGCTGCCGCTCCTTGATGAAGCGCCCGATCGCATCCTCCGCATCGAACGAGAAGTGCGCTGCGCACTGCCTCACCACCTCCTCTGCATACTGCCTCTGCATCGCTGCCAGGTTGTTGAAGAGCGGAGCATTCACATCCACGATCGTGGTGTTGTTGTTGTTCATGACTGTCGACATTCGTTTGTTTGATTGTTGTGCATACCTTCCTTCCTCGAAAAACCATTTCAATTTTCTCTCCCCTCACCCATTTCTCTGTCTTACCCTTCAAAAAACTGTCCCTCAAAAAATTGAAACCCCTTTTTTTATTTAGTTAACTCCCTTCAATATAGGCATATACACCCTATATTAAAATTGATCCCACTTTTCTATATTAGGCAACTCCCACTCCCAAAGTCCAAAAAATTGAAACCCTTTATTGCTCTTACTCTTACTCCACATCATTCAAATACATGACCGACTCCTCCCGTCAACTCGCTCCTCATGAGCCTTCCCTCTGCATCCCCAGGGTCTTCCCCAACATCACCGAAAAACGCATCCGCACCGTCTTCCGGAAAATCGGTATCCCTGACATCCACCACATCGACTTCGTCCCTCAAAATGACTCCCATGGCAAACCTTTCCATCGCGTCTTCATCCACTTCCACCAATGGCCCCTCACTCCACAATTCCTCCTCATCCGACGCAACCTCATCCTCAACCAAGGCCTCAAAAATAAACATTCATTCTTCACCATCATTTATGACAACCCTTGGTACTGGTACGCTTTCGCCAATACTTCCATCCATATCCCTCCGCGGGGACACCCCGCAGGCCCCGAAAACGCCGTGACCTCACCTTAGAAAAACACCACCACAAGCAAGTCCCGCAAACGCACCCTCTCACTCCTCTCCTCTTTTTTTTCCAGAATGCAACCGGTCTGGTTGCGGTTTGGGCGTTAGTACCGCAACCGCTACTACCACGGGTGCCAGGTCCACCCGAGTCCCGTCGCCCTTAGACTTCTTCGCCCGCCCCAGCTGCCACCGGCACCCACTTCTGGCACCCATCATGGCCCTCGTACCTGACACACTCGCGGCACTCTAGGGCGTGCCTGGGGCCGGTAGTGCTGCAGACCGTCGGGTACCTGGGCTTGTGTGGCTGGCTGTGTGGGCGGCGGCGGAGGAAAGCAAAGAACTGCAAATGCACCACCTCCTCCCCCGACCCTTCCAGGACGCCATAATGCCTCTCGTAGAGCGGCTCCAAGGTCGACCGCGGGACCACCTTGAGGATGTGGTCACCAAGGGGCACTCCGTTGCCATTGATGGTCCGGTTAACCCAAAGACAGCGGCGGCTAATTAGGTTGTTCACGTAGGTTATGTCTTTCGCGTGGGCGGGGTCCTCAAACACATACGTCTCTCCATGATCCAGGCCTGCGTCGCCGAACACAGTCTCCTTGTCTCCCATAGCGACCAGGACCCCGTCGGGGTCGGACTTCTCCAGGGCGCTTCGCAAGACGTCAAGCCGTTCGTTGGTCCCTTGCACTTCGGCAGGGGTGAAAGCACAGAACGGACTAGGCGACGCCTTCTCGTCCACACGGCTCTGTGCGCGGATAGCGCCGCTCCCACGGTCCACCTCGTGGATACCCGCGTCGCCTTCTCTCGAGTTCTTTGGGTTAGGGCACCATCCCACACCGTCGGCGTTCGGAGCGAATTGCGAGTTCTTCACGTTGCCCACACTTCCCAGTTGGTTGATACAAAACACCCTAAACCGGCCGGGTGCGTTACCTCCAGCCTTGCTCCTGTAGATCTTATAGGGGCGCCGCACGCCCGTGACCGGCGGAAGCCCCTGCAGCTTGTCTCCATACTGGATCTGGTTAACGTTCGCGTTCCCGTATAGTCTCGTCGTGGACCCGGCGAGGCCGGCCCCCATCGTCCTTAAGTATCCCATATGATACATAATGACATAATATTCCGCACCGACCGGCACGCCTACGGCGAGACGCCAGAGCACGCGAGTGCGGGCTGATGCTCGATCCAGTGCCGCAGCCATTCCGTCCAATCCGCGCCGGCCGGGTCTCCCAGGAAGCCAGTTACGGAGATACTGTTCGCCGGCGACCCTCCCCCCAAGCCTCCACTGCCCGTGGGCTCGCCACACGTGCCGGCGGCGCTCGAGGAACAATTTACGTTGCCAGACAAAGGCACGACCGTCCCGACCGGGCTGCCGCCCTGGCTACTAACCAGGAAGCGTATCTGCAACTGAAAGTAGCCCCCCGGCCCGCACGTGTAGTCGGCTGGGTCGTTCGTGGTAAGGCTACACTTGCGCAGCTCAAGTATGGCATACCGCGGGTCCGTATCGCGCCGCAGACTCGCGTAGTAAGCATAGCTAGCCCAGGTGTACCGCCCAGCACCCCACCCCAGGAACGTGTAGGACGGAGGGGACGTCGCGTCCGTGAGCTGCAGGTCGGCACCAGACGGCACCCCTACTTTTCGAAGAGATTCAACGAAACATCTCGCCATCTCGGCACACCTGCCCGGGTACTGCGCCCCGGCCGCGTCGGCACACGATGCTCCCGGGGCTATCTGGATCCCGATCCCGGGGTAGTGACGATGCTGGGGCACCCCACGCTTCCCCCTGGCGCGCTTGTCGTATATCTGGTTGCAGTACGGCTTCACCATTACCCCATCGGCGTTCGACGCGAACTGAGAGTTCTTCACATTACCTATGCTCCCGAGCTGATTGACGCAATGTATCCTATCGCGGTTCGGAAAATGGCCGCCAGCCTTGGTCCTATATATCTTGCTCGGCCTCCGGACCCCGGCCACGGGAGGAAGGCCCTGCAGCTTGTCCCCAAACTGAACCTGACTAACGTTGACCCCTCTGTGCTGTCCCAGCGACCCTGCAAAGCAGGCACCCATGGTCTTGGGTCGCGACGTCATCCGCGGCGTATATACACCGACCGGAAAATAATATCGCCTACAGATCACACCGGGTCACCAGAGCAGGGCGGTGTGCGGTTAACCTGATGCCCGATCCAATGCAGCAGCCAACCCATCCAGTTTGCGTTGTCCGGGTCCTGTGGCGGGGACACTTTGCTACTGACCGTGCCCCCCAGCCCACCGGCGGCGGCAGATACAGAGCACCCGTGCTGCGTAGCGCCCGGCGTTCCGTCGCAGTGCACGTTGTCGCCGAACGACGCGGAGACCACCGTCCCTGCCCAGTGGGGCCCCTGGTCTTCGATCAGGAAACGTATGTGCATCGAGAAATACCCCGTCAGCGAGCAAGCAGGTTGCAAGTAATCGCCGCCGTATGAACACTTGCGCAGCTCGAGCTCGCCGTACAGCGGGTTCGCCGCACGCTGCAAACTCGCCCAGACAGCCGGATAGGGTTCCCTCCCAACCGATCCCAGGGACGACCATGTCGCCTCCCCGTGCGCCCCTAGACTTAGCGTTGCGGATGGTTCGTACAGCCAGTGCAGGTCCCGGACGAAGCAGTTCGCCATGTTAGCACACCTGCCCGGGCGGGCCACGCCGTCCGTGTCGTGGCACTGTCCCGCCGAGGCTATATAAACGCCGATTTCGCCGGGATGGCGATGATGCTGGGGCACCCCGCGCTTTCCCCTGACACGCTTGTCGTATATCTGGTTGCAGTACGGCTTCACCATTACCCCATCGGCGTTCGACGCGAACTGAGAGTTCTTCACATTGCCTATGCTCCCGAGCTGGTTGATACAATATATCTTGTCGCGGTTCGGTAAGTGGCCACCAGCCTTTGTCCTATATATCTTGCTCGGCCTCCGGACCCCGGTCGCGGGAGGCAGGCCCTGCAGCTTGTCCCCAAACTGAACCTGATTGACATTAGCCCCCCTATGCTTTCCCAGCGTTCCAGCGAGGCAGGCGCCCATGGTCTTGGGTCGGGACGACATGCGCGATGTATGTACACAGGTGCGAAAATAATCCCGGCCGTCACCGGACAACTCGCGCCGCGATCATATCTTTCGAACGGGTATGCCCGAGATTTGAGAGAAGTAAGACACGAGCTCGTCGTTATGATAGTCGTCGATGTACAGAACCTCCTTAACCTTGGACGCCGCCAACATCTTCATGCAGTAGACGCATGGATAGTGCGTGACATAGACGGTCGCGTCCCCGCAACTGACCCCCCTGTTCGCGCAGTCCGCGATTACGTTCTGCTCGGCGTGAATCGTGGCCATCTCGTGACCATCGCGCATCCGCTGCTCATGAGGGCAGCCCGGCAAGTAGCCGTTGTATCCCTGAGCAATTATGCGGTTGTCCTTGACCAGGATGCACCCCACCTTCAGCCGACTACATGCGGACCTTGTTGCAGTGGTCGTGGTTATCGTCTTAAACCAGTCCTGCCAGGAAGGTCTCTCGTCGCCCATTTTATAGCATCCGCTCGATAGATTTAAGTATTTTAATCCCATGCTTAAATCTAGCTGTGCTTGCCATCGAGAAACACGTCGGTGTGTCGAAGGCGCGCGTGCCCTAGTTTCCTGCTCCTGTACCGCTCTCGCTCATAGCACTCAATGTCGACAACCCCGGCGAGACATCCGTCTTCCGGTGCCTGGCCACGGGACAGACAATTGCCCATTTATACATCGGCAACATTTTTAATAACCTCAAACTCGCAGATCCTCGCCGGGCACATGCCAAGCGCCGTCTTGATTCCTCGCCGCTGCTTGTCCGTGGAAACGATGATGCTCACCTTCTCGGTCACCGAGCTCAGCTTGCGGCGGTGCGAGCAGATGAATGCAACCAATTTCATGACCTTCTGGACCGTGAACACTTTCGTCTCCGTTATGTCCATGACCACTACTGCCTTCTCTCCCCGATCCTGGAGAAGCTCCATGTTCGCCTTCCAGCTGACAATAAACGACTCCACAGTGGCTTCACGGTCGTCGAATACATAGCGCCACTCTATCCCCATACAAACCTCCAACACAATGTCTAGCCCTTTTTGTCCGAGAAATGATGGTTTACGAACCGTTGCAAGTTGAAATACGTGATCTCGTCGCCGGGCTCTGCCGAGAGAACCTGTCCCAGCCTCTCGTCTGGCAAGATGACCCGACGGTTCTCAGGATCCTCGAGTTTGTTGTCCTTGACATACTTGACCATGTACTTCGTGACGTCAGTCCTGGCCACCTTCGACCCATGATCTTTCTTCATGAACTCACAGAGCTCGTCGGTGACCGCGACCGGTATCGCAAACCCACTCGGCTTCTTCCTCGGCTGCTTAGGCTCGAGACTCTTAGCCTTCTTTCTCTCCTGCTTCATATATCTCTCCAGACCCTTAATCTTCTGCTGGAGCTTTGCCACGTCGGCCTTGATCACGCTGGAGAAGTCAAGCACGTCCTTGAACAGTGCGTCGAAGCTTTCCTCGGGCGCACACACCTTGGTCGACGCACAGTCGGGGCTGCCGACCTCGATCACCACGTTATCGGTCATGACCTTCCTAGTTTACTACCACAAATACCTTTATACTTGTTCGAGGCATTGAATAGGCAACGTCGGCCGCGAGAAATCCTACATATCGCCCGAGAACGCAAGAATAAGAGCACCCGCGACGGTCATCGCTATCCCTAGCCACCCATAGCCGTTTATATCGCTTCGGAACAGTATCATAGCCGCAAGGGGCACGATTATGGTCGTGGCGGCGTCCCAGTATACCTCGATGCGTGCCATGCTGCTGTACCTATAAGAGTTCAGGAGCACAAAGGCGATGCTTGCGTATAGAGCACTGGCCAGATATGGAAGAAACCACAGTCTCTCCTTGTCCCTCGAGCTCCTAAGGAGATGGAAGTGATTGAGACTAGTCTGCGCCGTCAGCTCGATTGCCGTGAGCAGCAGGACCGACAAAACTGTCGACACAGGATTCATAATGTTATACTACAACAACATTATAAATGTCAATGCTCATGTCGCCCTAGGGCGTTCGTCAGCCAGGGATCAGTCGTTCGCCCTCTTCGAACTGTCTGCACCAGGATCGGGGGGACCGCGTGCGGGGCGACGTCCGCCGCGACGCCGCACCTGCATCCACTCCTCTTGTCCCTCGCGAGCACCGCCACCGCGGTACCGAGGCTTCGGCCGGTCAGTCGCGTCCTGTGTCGGCCTTTCGGTCCGGTTCTCGTGGCGCGTCTCGCACATAAGCAGCCCGCCGTTCACGCCCCGGACGCTCCCGGCCTGGCAATCGTGGTCGCTCGAGTCAGTGTCCACCCAATCGAACTCCACATACTCGCCTTGCACCAAGTAACGATACTGCTCCTTACCCACCTGGATCTGGCTATGATGCACGAACACATCAGTGTTGCTCTTCTCGCCGTCCGTCACGGTCAAAAAGCCGTAACCAGCCTTACTGTTGAACCATTTAACACGTCCAACGTGATGGTTGTTACCCGGACTGAGATGACCACTCATATGATTAGTTGTAGCGGCGACTCTTTAAGTCTTAATGTAGTCTATAAGTATGGTGTATTTCGTCGGTCACTGCATCTTGCTAGGCGACACATGGGTCCCCTTGACGAACGTGCCCGTGTACTTGGTCGACCTCAACAATGACCAGTCCAGCCGAACCCTGAGCCGACAAACGCTGTCTCTCCAACTGCTATGGCAGGACAGGCGGTCAATGCAGCCACTGTACGACACGGTGGTCAAAACACACTACATACGGGTGCTTCAGGCCAAGTTCAGACACTTCCTGCGGGAACGCAAGAAGAGGACCTTGCCAAGATTCATCTTTGCAAGAGAGATCGGGGTGGGGTAGGGAGGGAACACCTAGCGTTCGAGCACACGCCCGTCTCTCGCGTAATACCAAGTCTCTCCCTTGGCCTGGACAGGCCTTTCGTGTGTCACCAGTGCACCCGACTCCACCGCCTTCCGCAGGCGTTTGCGCAGCTTGCGGCACTCACCCATGCCGAGGCTGCCGAGAGACATATACTTCACCTTGTAGTTTCTCACGAGCATGCCAACTGCACCGGCATTGTGTAGAAGCTGACTTGTGAAGGTCATGCCGTTCTGCACCTGAGGATTTTCATAGTGGTCGAGTGACACGGACTGCTTCCCGTGGACCGAATGGCTCCAGGCGATGGTAATCGAAGCACTAACCACGTCGTCGACAGGAAGACCGTCGACGGTCGTGCGACGCGGGTTCCGGTTGGCGCGCACCTCGAAGTATGGGCCCACGTGGCGGCTCGTTGCCTCGCTCTTGAAGAAATCATAGCTAATCGCGCGACCCTCGCTCTCGATATGTATCGCCTTGTTCCAATGTCCGAGGGTCGTAGGGCGCCTGTCTTCCAAAGCACGAGATCCCCGGCGGCCGCAGGCCAAGAACGTCGCGAGCGAGTCGGTGATGTCCAGCTCGTCGACCTCGACGTTGATGAACACGTCCTCGCATTCGAACATCCTGTAGTAGCCATGCTTATCAGGAAGCTTACTCATCTTGCCATTCACCGCGCGGACATAGGGATCTGCAAGAGCGGTCGCCGAGCCCGACCCCCCGGGAGCCGCGGGAGCCGTGGGAGCCGCGGGAGTCGTGGGAGCCGCGGGAGTCGTGGGAGCCGCGGGAGCCGCGGGATCAGGAGTGGGCGCGGGCAAGGGAGACACGGGAGTCGGAGGCGCGGTGGTGCCCTGAGCGATGGTGACAGAACCGATGTCTATCTCGGCGTAAGATCCGTCGATGTAGACATATCTCACCTTGTCGCCGTCCTCCAGACCAACCTGTATGTTGCCATCTGCGCTGCCGCCCGTGACGCTAGCGTCATCAACCCCATTTACCTCGACGTGGTAGTCTGCTCCTCCAGCGCTAACCTCGACGTCGTATAGGTTACCCTCTCGATACACCAGCAGCACCAGCCCGGCATGCGCCGTCCCGCAGCTAATCTTCACATAGTTGTTCCGCGTAACGAACACGGTCTCATCAGGCACCACACTCACGGCGGGCGCGGCCGCCGCGACTTCCTTAACTGGCGTCTGGGCCGCCGAGTATCGCGGGCGGGTCGTCTGGACGACCACCACGTCTCCCTTCCGTCGCCTAACGTCCACCGGCTTCTCGAGACTCTGGGGCTGCACCAGCAGAGATATCTCCTTGAGGGTATCTGCTGGGTCCACGACCTCCTCGCTCTCCACGTAGTTGCCCTGACTGTCAATATCCTGTGCAAAGTCAACGACGGTGACTGTATCCTCCTCGGTAAGGACCTTAGCAATCACCTTCCGTTCGCGCGACGACAGCGTGCTGGCCGTGTCGTCCTTGATCACCGCCAGCACCGCCGTAAAGTCCGCTCTCACCGTCGTCGTGAGGGCAGCCTTCACGACCTCCCGTGCCACCGCCTTGCTCTGCTCCTGCGCCTCCTCCTCCATCTCCACCCCTTCCCTTATCTCCTGGCGCATCGCCTCCACGATGGTGATCTGTCTGTCGTCCTCCGCGGCGTCCACCGCGACCTGCGCATCCGCGGCCGCACCGATCGCTGCCAGTTTCGCGGTCACTGCATCGGCATGGGCATACCTCGCTTCCTCTAGAGCATCCTGGGCTTTTTGTTTCCAGAACGCGGCCGCCACGACAAGGTCGCCCAGGTCCGACTGCTCCAGTAGACCAGCCGCCTTGGCCGCGACCGCATCGGCGCGAGCCTTGGCTGCAGTGATATCCCCCAACGACGCCGATGCGGCCGCGACCGTGTCTGCCCCCAGAGCCTCCGCACCAGCCCTAGAGGCGGCTGTCTGCGCGTCGGCGACATACCCAACGGAGTATTCCGGGACGCCCTCTACCGTCCCCACCTCCTCCAGACCCGAGGCGACCTGTAGTGCCTCAGTTGCTGCCTCCTGGGCCGCCTGCACCTCGCGAGGAATGTGCTCGCTGACAATGCGCTGCCCCTCGTCCACGGCGGCGGCTGTCACGGCCGCGGCCCCGGCGATCGCGGCGAGCGCGACCGTCCTCTCTTCCGCACTGGGAGGCGCCCATGCCCCCGTATCGGCCGCCCTCGTAAGCTTCGGTGGGTGCGCAGCGGCGTCGGCCTCTGCCATGTTGAACCTGTACAGCATACCCCTGCCCAGCGCGATGCTGCTGTCGGCCTGCCCGTCCAGTGCGTACGCAAGCGACGAGCCGCGCGACGCGTATGGATGCAACGAAGTCTTGGGCGCGACGGCAAGCTCGGGCACCGCCCCCTCGATGCTCCCACCATCCTTCAAAGAAAACACGCGAACGTCCTGCCTCGACACCGCCACGAGGCTGGTGCCGTCCGTCGAGAACTGGAGATGGTTCGAGCCAAGCTTATTGTTATGTCCCCCGGTAATGGTGGCGGTCTTGACCCAGGCCCCCTGCCACACAGTGTTGTTGTGATATATCTCAATCACTCCCGCGTCGGACGCGAAGCTTACAGCAATAGCAGTTCCATCAGGGGACATGGCGGCCCTCTCCAGAACGAGACTGGCCCCGTCGGCGTCCTTCCTCCGACTGAAGTCGAGCACGTCCGGCGGCTTGCCGCCATCGCTCGGCGTGTGCACAAGCACCATCGGTGCCGTCTTCGCAGACGTCATGACACGCGCGCCATCGGCACTGACATATATGTCGGCGCCATACCGGCGCTGGCCGGCAACCTGTATGCTCCCGCCCGGACTGGGCTCCATGAGCGTCCCGTCCGGCGCGAGGCTGTAGTTCGCTGCCGCAATCTCGGCCGGGTCGGCACCGAGGATCGTCGGCGCGGCGACGACGAACCCCCCGCTTGATCCCACCGCGTCGTCGGCGTGCTCGAACTTGTCGTACAGGCCATGGCTCAGTGCACCCATACCTTCCTTCTCCGCCCACGCACCCGTGCCCTTGCTGAACGCACGGACCATCCCGTCCCCAGGGGCCCGACCTGCACTGTAGGCCGGCACGACCCATGCAACCCCCAACTCACACACTGGGTGCCCGTCTTCAGGAGGTTTCTGATACGGCACCATGGGCGTCTCGAAGTCGTTGCTGCTCACAAGGAGATCTCCGCCCCAGGCCAGCTGCTTTCCAAGCGTCACTCGCCCGTCGGGTCCACCAGCGCCCACAGTGCCGTCCGGATCATCCCCGAGAACGTCTGACCTCGCAAACAACGAGTCGCTCTCGCTCCACTCGAACACCATCAGGCCACGCGGAACGGCGTGCTGGGCGAGCCCGGCCGCCAGTCTGTTGCCCGTCTCATCCAGGCTGACGACAGCACCCAGACCACGTGGGGCGGCGGCACCATTGACCTGCGGGAGAAACTCACACCCCCTTATGGCACTGCCTCTCAGCGACGCCTCCTGTTGCGACCAGTCAATGGAATACACATATACCGCACCTGGCTTCCTGTCATTCCAGGCGAACTGTGTAGTGTCCCCGACGACGCTCATGCAGGACCCGATCGCGAGAACGGTCCCGTCAGCCGAGAAGGCCAGGGAAGGTGGCACAAGCCCGTGAGGCGTAGTGCTGGTGTCGACACCGAAAAAGTCGTCGTCCGCTATCCGGATGACCTCGTTGCCCAGGGCGTCCTTAATCACGACACGACCGGTCACTGCCGCGGCCAGGGACACACCGTCCGCCTCTGCGACCGCGATGAACACGCCGTCTGCCCCGGCCGCCACGGCCACGCGGGACCGGTCGTGATGCCACTCGTCTCCAATGACTGGAGAGTCCTTCACATGCGCCCCTAGAACCGAGGGCCATCCGGCGAGCCTATCGATCGCCACTGGATCCGTCTCGAAGGCGGCGACCTGCGCGACGCCTGCCTCGCCTTCCACTGCAGACTCCAGGACGTAACTCATAGTGTATAGAGTAGGCACAGAAAATATCGTACCGGCCAGGGCGGCGCTGTGGTACCCAGGCCAAGCGCTGCAGAAGCCGGTTCCTGTTGGAACGCGCCGAGACGGCTAGATGCCTCCCCCATTCGCGCACTCGGCACACCCCCTCGTGGCGCATCTCAAGCGGCAGGCTCTGGGTACAGCACACTGTCATTGACGGACAGGCTGTCGAACTCTATTGCCTCGCTAGAGAACCGGATCTTGACAGCTCTGGGAAAGCCGGCGGCCGTTACCGCGACCGTATTCAGTCCTACCTCCAGTGGCCAGGCATTCGCTAGGTAACCGCCTCCGTTGGCTGTGGTTTTATGGACCCTGTATGTCGCGCCGCCCTCCGGGAGAGCAGTGACGTTCATGGACAGTGACTGCGCGAGAGAGCTAGCCGAGTCCTCCGTAGTTGTCAGGGTTATCACTCTTGGGTAAGCGGCATTGGGTCCGTCGGCGAACCCAAGGTGAGCATCCGCCGTGCTCCTGATGCTCACACAGCATCACCGGCGCCGCCCGCGTCAGCGTCATCAGCGCCATCACCCGTCTTCACCGTGAAGGTGGCGTCGCCCCCGTCCTCCGTCGTCTTCAGCGTGAACACCACGACGGCCGCGTCATCGCCCGCGCCATCGCTGCCGTCCGCACCACCAGCATCAGCGCCATCACCCGTCTTCACCGTGAAGGTATCGTCGCCACCCTCCG
>Ga0233412_10000438_pt1 | contig 24277 bp, 24 predicted proteins | sample Na_anoxic_4_MG_FD_180667 | JGI IMG/M metagenome (GOLD analysis project Ga0233412, IMG submission 180667) | Seawater microbial communities from Saanich Inlet, British Columbia, Canada - Na_anoxic_4_MG | ecosystem: Environmental > Aquatic > Marine > Inlet | place: Canada: British Columbia...
ACAGAGTGAAAAGCACTCCCTCGAAAGTGTAAAAAATGGAAGGCATACAACTATAATAGAAAATGGTTACGCCCATGTCTATCGATTTAGTTGAGTGTATACCTGGACGAAACCACCAAAATTCGCCCCGTTCCCTCTGTGTAATATTGAAATCATTTATTTGTTATTATCTTGTTAAAAACATATAGTTTTAAGTAGCTATATGAAGATGAACTATTTGTGGAACTGATCATTCCCCTTACCAAGTTCGACTTGATGATATCTGGGTAATACTTCCCCAAAGTGTTATCCATTTGAAAATAAATGATGAATATATGATGCTACAATTTTAGTTTAGAATTGCACTACAATTGATTTAAATTATAGAAATACGGAAACTAATTATAGCGATAATAATCAGTTGCCCAGTTGAAACTTGTTGAAAAAAAGGCAAGCGTAGGCGAAATCCGTGTCGAAAACGGAAAGCAATCACAGGGGACGCCCTGTTTTTTTTTACTATTTTACACCTATTTCTCTCTTCTAATTTTATAAGTGTTACCACATTCACATTCATATATTTTTTGGCATTTTGTGCTCTTTTGTTGTTCCAATTCTTGTTCATTTGTTTCATTTTTATGCTTCAATGTCAATATATGTCTATTCCAATCACTTTGTTTGCTACATTTAAAGACACATTTTTTACAATTGAATTTTTCGGCGTTTTTCGGCGTTAAAATTGTTTCATTATGTTTCATTATGTTTCATTATGTTTCATATATATGAAACAGAGAAAATGCCTAGATAACAAATACAATATTTTTACACCTATTTCTCTCTCTTATACATATTGATTTTTTATTTCATTGGTTAAATAAGTATTTTTACTTATGGCGCTTATTATTTTTCTTGTTTCCTTTTCGTCATTATCCAAGTCTGTCATGGTATGAAATACCAACATTGTTATTTTTGTTTGTAAATCATCCTTTACATCCCACCCTTCATTCTCATCTTGCCATTTATGTATGTTTACTCTTTGTTTAAATGACAACTCACTTATCCCCTTCAACATATGTAGTAGCTCATTATCCTTTTCCCATATATCATTGTCCTTTACATACAATGTCTTTCTCGAAGCATCCGTACAATGAATCGGTCTTTTTAAAATATCCAATTCACTTAAACCATTTACCATCATTTTGGTAATTGATTTTGTTAATCCATTCTCTATGGTATGATCATATGTCTCTGCCGTTATCGGTAGTGATTCTATAAAATCGGTTAAATTCATCGCATCTTTACAGTGCTCATTTAAAAACATCTGAATATTAAATTGATTATTTGTCGTATTATGACTATTTATATTAGATTGATTTGTTATCGGCATTACCGTTATCAAATCTTTCATAAAATCTTGGTTTTGAGTGATTAGTTGTGTAAACATTTTCGCCATTTGTTCCATATCAAAACCTGTTACTGTAGGTATTATTGTATTAGTATTTGAATCTTCTTCCCCTTGAAGAATGGAACATTGTTTTTGATGTTTGTATAAACTTTGACGGTGTTTGTAGGTATTTCCACATTCACATTCAAATTCGGCATTTTTTGGCATTTTTTCGTCAGCATATGTAAGTCCTTTGGACGCATTTTGATGTTTTCTAGTTAATATATGTTTATTATAATTACTCTCTTTACTACAATAGAACCTACATAAATCACAATTAAATTTTTTGGCATTTTTTGGCATTTTTTTGGCAAGCATTGGAAGTATATATTAGACTTACATAAAAAATTCCTAAATCCTTTCCGCAAATACTTTAAAAATTAACAATCACAAATTAAAATAAATCAAAATTGAAAACAGAGCATAATGCTCTAAAACGCTTTTTCACTACTTTTCCCAATCCTTTTTCCCAAAATAAAAAAAACACAACAAATATATGTGTGTAATTTTAAATTTCTCGATTAGGTCTGTGAAAAAAGTAAAAAAGTAAAATACCTACAACTATCATTGACAGTGCCTTTTTTTCAGTCCACTTTTCTCACCTACATATGTAGACAACTACCTACACGCACCTTCATAACATTCAAAAAAATTACGGTTTTAAAATCGTATGTAGATACACTTTACTTACATAAAACTTATCCCCCTAATTCCCGAAATCCATATTTTGGGTCATCTATTTGTCGATATCCGATGATTCAAATACCCTATAATTATTATTCTGTATACTCTACGATTTCGATTTGATAGAGAGAAATGGTTGAATTAAATATTTCAAGATTATATTAATTGAATTAATTGATATAATCGATAATTATCACTAAAGGGGATATCGGTTACATAACGAGAAACCGGTTACAATATTGGTTTCCAATCGACCGGAAAATCACTTCTCATATCTACACAACAAACCTGGTAAGGTATTTTTTTATTTTTCATTTTTTCCGGTGTTAATAATTTCGGATACATTCCATATTCCATACTCGTATGTATTTCTTCCGAAAATACGCATGAATAGTTCTCGCAAATCTTTTTATATTTTTTCCATTTCGAGCATTTCCCATTATATCCCCAAGAACACATTTTGTTTTTGTCATCTTCGTTAAAGGATGAATAAAAGAAATCCGGTTTCCCATTTAAACTTACATCTCCTGTATTTCCGCATTTCTCTATTATTTCATTATATAATCTCTCTGCTTCATTTTTTTCCATAAAATTTGCTACTGTTATGTGTCCTATATGCTCTTTTTTTAATTCTATATCATCATATCTCAACCAAACTCCATATTTAAATCCCATATATATACTATCATTATATTATATTTTTATCTTAGAATGTTGTAGTGAAAATATTTCTCTATTTATCTTCTTTTTTATTTCATTTTCTCTCCTTTCATAATTATTCTATACTTTAATTCTATTTTAGTATTGATTGTTATATAGTTGAATTGTTTTATAGTTGAATACACTATTATTTATAGATTGTAGAGAGAAATTCAGTGATTAATTCAATCTTTCCTTTTCTCTCCTTTTATTCTACCATTCACTCCTTACAACCCACTAACGGGAAATCGGTGACATAACGGGAAATCGGTTAAAAAAATTTATATATTTTTGTATTTTATCTTATGCTTCGCAAACGATGGCTACTTTTATTTTATTTTATTTTATTTTATTTTATTTTATTAATTAGTTATAAACATTCTATTCTTTTTATTTTATTTTATTTTATTTTATTTTATTTTATTTTATTAATTAGTTATAAACATTCTATTCTTTTTATTTTATTTTTATATTTTTTTTATCTAATGACGGCTACTCTTTTATATTTTATTTATATTTTATTTATATTTTAGTCTTCATCATCTGGAATTTCATCTATATTTTTTGTTTCTTCATTCCATAACCCTACACAATCATGGCTATTTAAATCAAACAATACATTATCACCTGATTTTAAATAGGTTGTTCCATTTATTTCAAATGTTACGACTGGTTCACCGTCTTCTGATTCAGAATCATCTATTAAATCTGGGTTCATATTTTCATCATTTATTGTAATTGATTTATTCTCTTTACTTTCTTCAATCAATGATGCTATTAGATCTTCTCCTACAGAAGTAGAAACTATTTCTTTTTCTTTCTTTGGGCGACCACGCTTTTTTGTTTCATTTCCTTCTTCAGATTCAGTATCTTCGGCTGAAGTGTCTCTTTTCGGTCGACCTCTCTTTGATACTTTCATTTCGAAATGACATGCTGGTATTACCCATCCTAATTTTTCTGCTTCATGTAATGCTTCGTCTTGTGTTATATTCAATTTTTTCATTACATTCGCATAAGGTATCGTTTGTTTTCCTTTTGGATCTACATATTCTAGAATCCCACATTTCAATCTATCTTCTACTGTTCCGTAGGGAGCGATACCTCCATTCTTTTCAATTAAATTCCAACATCCCTTACAATATTTTTCATTCACATCTTTCATACATTGAGTATGTAAACCTGAATTTAATTTTAGTGCCCAACATTTCCCAGATAATTTCTCTCCACACCAAGGTAATATTATATTTATCTTAGCCCCAACAACTTCCAACTTCCCGCTTCCAACAACTTCCAACTTCCCGCTTCCAACAACTTCCAACTTCCCGCTTACCCCTGACAACGGTTCCTCTTCCAACCTACCTGACAACCCTTCACCTGACAACTTATTCAATTCACTCTTACACTCTTTCAACCTTTCATTATACAACCCTACATCTGAACAACACAACTCCTCTCCCAAATATAATACACCACACAATGCTCTTAACATATCCCTCTTCACTCCATACCCTTTCTCTTCCAACACTCTACACACCTCCATACATATTAACGATTTATATATCATTGACGACATCAATTCTTTTTCCCTTACACCTTTCTACTAAACACACTTCAACTTTTTTTTGTCTGCCGACGGCTTTTTTTTATAATTATAATTTAAAATGACAAATAGTAAATTATTAGCTACTATTATTTTAGGAATAATTGTTGGTATTTTAGGTGGATGGCAAGGACAATCTGGTAGTATTTATATTCTTATAGGATTGTTAGCGTTTGGAATTGTAGATAATGAACACACAGCTGCTGGAACTGCATTACTTTATACTTCTGTTCCTGTTTCCTTAGGAGCTACCTATTTATACTACAAACAGGGTTATGTAAATATAGAAGCAGGATTAATTTTAATTCCAATAGTATTTTTATTTTCATTGTTGGGATCTAAATTAAATTTTTATATTCAAGAAAAATATACTCTTTATATGCTAGGATTATGTGAATTAGCTATTGCTATTTATGTTTTTTATAGAGCATATCACTTAAAATAAATATTTATATTTCAATATATTTTTTACATTTAAAATACATTTAAATACATTCTATAATTAAACACTAATGGAAAGGTTGACATGGACATCACAGTATTTATTATCAACTAAAATGTATTTATTACAATACTTTAAGACAGACAATATAGTCATTGATACCATTATATCAGCAATATTAATGTCGTTTATTATGATGTGTATAAATTATATAAGGGATAATATAGATATAACACAAATATCACTTTACAAAATATATGATATATTCTATAAGAAAAATAGTATTGTTTTTGAAGGAAAAACACAATATATAACATGTCCATATAATCAATATCAAGTAGTATCTTCATTATGGTCTTATAGATTTAAAGCATTATGGAGACATATTATATGTAATATTAAGAATAACGATGATATTTATAAAATAAAAGAAAGCAGTGAAGATAAAAATAATTATTTATATACGGTATTACAAACGGACAAATTTATATTTGATACTGATATTTATGTTACTGTAGAAAATAAAATAATGGAAAATAATTCGCAAGGTGATAGTAAACCAGGAAATATTATAGGAGAAAATATAAAAATAATAATAACTATTTTTTCCTATAAATATTCACTGGAACATTTAAAACAATTGATTGATACAATTACTGACAAATATATGACATCAATAAAAGAACCCCGAAAAAAACAGCAATTTATATATTCATTAGAAACAGTAAAACCGGATGAGGATGAGAATAATTTATCTTGTTGGCGTGAAAATATATTTGATTCAGCACGAAGTTTTGATAATACATTTTTTGATGGAAAAAAAAATATCGTCAATAGTATAAATTCATTTATCAACAATAAACAATGGTATTATGATAAAGGAATTCCATATACACTTGGAATTGGATTACATGGACCACCAGGAACAGGTAAAACTTCTGTAATAAAGGCAATTGCGAATTTAACACAACGACATTTAATTGTAATACCATTAAAATTAATTAAAACGAAAAGACAATTAAATAAATTCTTTTACGAAGAACGATATAATAACAACAATGATGAAAAAAGTATTCATTTTGATAAGAAAATTATTATATTCGAAGACATTGATTGTATTGGTGATATTGTCTATGATAGAAATTTCATTGAAAATACCAAAATAGATAACGAAAAAAAATCAACAATGGAATTAAATAATGAAAAAAATGAAAAGATTGAAAATATATTATCAAAATTACCAGTTGAACCACCTATTACATTGGATGATATATTAAATTTATGGGATGGTATTAGAGAAACACCAGGGAGAATTATTATCATTACATCCAATTACTATCATAAATTAGACAGTGCATTAACCCGACGAGGACGAATTGATTTAACATATAAATTAGATAACGCGAGTCATAATACAATTTCCGAAATATATTATCATTTGTTTAAACATAAAATAAATAGTAAAAAATTGAAAAATATCAAAGAGTATTTGTATTCTCCCGCAGATTTAGTAAATTTTTATTATCTAAATAAAGACCCAAAGTCGTATACTTCACGATTATTATTAAACATTAAATAAGGTTTATAATATTATTTTATTTTATCGTATTATTTTATAATGTCTTCTACAGAACAAAATAATACATTACACAATGACAGTTTGGGTGAATTAACAACAGTTTGTTTGGATAATAATCAAGTAAGACGACCATCAATAATGGATAAAATAAAAGAAAAACAAAATGATCAAGATTTCCAGCAAAAAATGAATGTTGCTTCCACATTAGTATTGGAAATTTATCGAGTATTAATGGGTGCATTTCTGGTTGTTTTTGTTCCACAAAAATGTGATGATACTATTTGTTCTATGAATCAAAATATAAATCGTGATGATATTCTCTCACAAGTTACAATGGCATTTAATGCCGTTACTATGTTAACATTCTTATTTCTATATTTTGTAGAAGTAAAGAGAGAAAATAAATTAATTAATTATTTAGAAGTGAATAGATTTACTCCTGTAGACAATGAGTCTGTAGGTGACGCATTAGAAAAACTCTCTACAATTAAGAAGGAAAGTATTTTAAAATTAGATAAGTATTATCAAAAAGCAGGATATATTTCAACCGCTACATTTATTATAAATGCTGTATTAAGTTCAATTGTTGTATATAGTCACTATTTAGATAGCAAAACAGTAACTGTATATTTGACAAATTTATTGTTTATGGGATTTAAGGTATCAGATGTATATTCTACAGTGAATACAAAACAAAATGTATTTTATAGTGCTTATTTGAAACATAAAGTTCAATTTAATGATGTAGATCCGGATAAAATAGTTGGTGAATCATTACAAATTGAAGATACGGTTTATGAACCTGAAGATGTAAATACAGATTCAGGTTCCGGTTCAGTTTGAGATTGAATAATAGGTTTTATTTTTTCAATGATAAACATTCGTTTATATATTTTTTTACCATCTTTTGTATATCCGGCACTAACACGACGAGGGTTCATATTATAATTACACGAACGCAACACTTGTCTAACTAAATTTAATAAAGGCCATTTTTGATTATCTTCAGCATTAGATTGAAGTCCAGTTAATGATGATGAAGTAAATATTTGTTTCAATCCTAATATATCTTCTTTAATAGAATTATAAAGTTCTTTATCTAAAAAAATTTCTCTAGGAATGGTTAAACCGTGTAGTTCGGTTAAATTATTGGTAATTATATTACATTTGTTTAAAAAAAAAGTAATATGTTCTGTTTGTTGAGTATTCATTATAATATTTATATAGTTCTTTTTTTTAAGCGTTATTTCGTAAATCAATAATAATTTCATCATTTTTCTAATGAAAAATATAATTGTAATTCATTTTGCGCACCTGAACACTTATTAATACATATACAGTCGTCTATATTTTGATATTTTTGAGTAAAAACACAGATTTGTGTTGTATGATATGTAATTTTTTTTGTTTTTTATCAGTATTCATGTTACAAGTGTATAAACAATCACATATATTTTTATCAATATAGTTATTTCTTCCATTACAAAATTTTATAATCGGTTTTCGCATTACATGTTGTAATAGTTCAATATTAATTATTTTATATCCTTTTCTTAAGTGATACAACATAATATATAACAAATTATATTTTTATATTATATTTTATACATTAAATTCAGGGATTGAATATTCATTTCCTTGTTTAATATATTTAGCTATTACTCTAGGGTTATGTTTCATATCCATTACATCTTCCATATCATATACATTATTATTATTATCTAGATAATAAACAATTCCTTTAATATCAATAGCACTTACTTCAACTTTAGTAGTTGAAGGAACTTCATTATCCGTAATAATTCCATGAGGAGTTCCTTTACTATGAGTGCCACAAAATTGACACTCGATTTGTCTACGTCTAGTACATTGTTCATTATTAGCCCTTTTAGCACAGCATCTTTCATATACTGGTATAGTGCTTTTAACCCGTTTTCTTTTCATAAAATCTTCTTTTGATAATTCAAAATTTTCATACCCATAAATATAATTTAATATTGTTAATAAATCGTCTTGATTATTGGATAATAATTCATTTGACTGAATTTTATCACATACATCTTTTTTAAATCCATGAATAAAAACATCTATCTTCTTATTTAAGCGTCGTTCCATTATACTTTTTATAATTAATTAATAATTAATTTTTATTTCAATTTTTAAATATATTAAATAAAAATATTTAAAGATTATTAGTCATCTGTATTGTCATCTATATTGTCATCTATATTGTCATCTGTATGTTTATTTTTCTCTATTTGTTTCAATTGTTGTTTTCGTAATCGTTTTTTTTGATTTTTTTTTTGATTAGGAGTTAATTTTGGAGTGGTATTAGTATTTACATTATCATTTATAAGATGTTCTTCTGTTGTGTTTTTATGATTATTAATAATAAGATGTATTGATTCATCTTGTCCATCATGCTCATCATCGTCATCCGATTGCTCATTATTATTATTATCCTCTTCAACCTCCTCATCTTCTTCTTCATCCTCCTCTGCCGATGGCTCATTATTATCCTCTTCAACCTCTTGATTCTCTTCTTCTTCATCTCCTGACTGCTCAAATTGGAGATATTCAATATTTTCATTCTTTAGATATTGGTCATGTTCAACAATAACATTTCCAAATATTTTTTCTGTTGCCGATATTTTATTAGAAATATCATCTTCAGAGGATATAGAAAAATTACTAATACTGGAATCATGTAATAACGACAGAGGTGAACTAATTCCGGTAATAGATTTTCGCAAGTCTCTAGCTGCTTTTTTATTAAGTCCTTTAATATTCATATCTTCTATTAAAGATTTATTATCTTTTCGTTGTCCCATAATACCACCTTCAAATTTAATATCAGTATTCAATTGAGCATCTAAGAGACTTATTCTAGTTAGGAGTCGGTTAAATAATTTCGCATGTGTATGATAAAAAAAATCTAAATATTTTTCATATAAATGAATTCGTTCTGTTAATACATCAAATTCATAATTAAAAGTCGAAACAAAATTATTAATATTTAATCCAAAACCTTGATTTATGTGATAATTTTTCAATGACATTTCTTTTTCATTACGAATAGTAATTAAATAATTGACAATATTCATGATATCTTCATTTAATTGAATAATTAAATTAAAATCATATAGTTTTTCTTCGTCCAAATCATCATATGTTGGATAACTTCTATTTTTTAAAATATCGGGTAATTTATCGTCTATACGACTTTTAACTATAAAATCGGTAATCAGTCTATATAATTTATAATATTCTCCATACATGTGATTTATAATAATGATATTAAAATCTTTTAAATTCTTATATTCTCTCTTCAATAGATTATTTTGAAAATAAAATGAATCTAAACTAAAAATAAATGATTTGACATCAGGGGTTCTAATTTGTTTAGTATTTTTAATAAATTCATTATATATTTCACTTAATTTAGAAATACGACCATCTAAACATAGAAATAATGTATTAATTTCATTACGTAATTCTTTCACCTCATCAAATATAATTTTAACCTTTTTTATTTTATTATTCATATTATATTATATTAAATTAAGATAAAAATTATAAAAATAAATTATATTTATAATTTATAATGAAAAATACAGATGATATAAATGAAAATAATGAAGGTAGTAGTGACAAAGACACGAATCGTAAAAATGATGTAACATTTAAAGAACATAAATGGAAATCGGAACATGAAACAATTCTCGTTGAATGGGCAGATAAAGCGATGTGTTATAGATGGCTTCATGGAACAGCACATCAAGCATATTCTAGTACACATGCTTGGTATACAATACCTGTAATTATAATGAGTACATTAACAGGAACTGCTAATTTTGCGCAAGATCGATTTCCAGAGGATATTAGACCAATGGCTCAGATGGGGATTGGAGCAGTGAATATTTTTGCCGGGATTTTAACAACAATTGCGCAATTTTTAAAAATTAGTGAATTAAATGAAGCACATAGGGTTAGTTCTATTTCTTGGGATAAATTGTATCGTAATATTAAGGTAGAATTAGCCAAATCAAGAAAGGAGAGAATGCATGTAGGACATATGCTTAAAATGTATAAGGAGGAATATGATAGATTAATGGAAACGAGTCCTTCTATTAATGAAAAAACGATTACATTGTTTAAAGAAAAATTTCCGGCAAGAAAAATTCCTGAGAATGAAAAAGATGACGAGAGTATTCATCCTCATATTAAAAGACCAGAAATATGTGATGAATTAGTAAGTACGGCAGAAATATTATTCCCAACTATTGAGAATGATGACAAAATGGGTGAGCCATCTTTAATGGAAGTTGTTAGACAAAAACATAAAATAATGGCGGGATATGAAAAAGAAGTTAGAGATTGGACTACTAAATTTGAGAATAAACATGGTAGAAAACCATTAGATTATGAATTAGTTGACAATTTAAAAAATACAATGAATCCAGATATTCTAAATAAAATTATTAAAAAATTACTTGAAGAATTTGATAAAAATGACAAGGAGCCAAATATAAATGATGCATCAAATAATGTTTAAATCATCATTAGATATATACGTATGTATTATTCAAAATAATTAACAGGTCCAGGTAAAAAACCCCAAAATAATAAAATAGCAAAAATCCATAATAAGTAACTACCATAAAATTGTAATTGAATACCTAAAAAATTCATTACTAAAGTCACTATATAATTTATTGCCAAAATAGCAATAAATATACCAGCTATAGTCATCATATTCATAATTATATATATATATGTTACTATAATTTTATGTTAGTATTATTTTATGTGGATAATTATTTCGCTTTCATTTTTAAAAATCCATAAAGGATTATTAGAAGATGATGTTAATATATGATTTCGTTGTTGTAGATTTTCAATTTCAGTATCATCATGATCATCAATAAAACAGATAGAACGAACGTTATCCAATTCCTTATAATTATGTAATGTAATTAATGGTCCATCTTGACAATATTGAATAGAATGATTTTTATTTATATACGATAAGTATTCATCATTTACATTACAGTATAAAATTCTAGGTTTTAAACAGATTTTTTTATGAATTCTTAAATCACAAATATTGTTGTGAGATATAAAAAAATGGATAATGTGATTATGAAATACTTGTCCAAAATATTGACGATTGACGATAATATCCCATAAAGTCACCCAATGATTAAAATCATCATTCTCTTTCACTTGAATAAAAATAAATTCTGATTTTTGATGTTGTATATTTCCCTTTAATTTTTTAATACCAGAGACATCTTTAATAAGTTCATTGATTTTTGTGTAGATTTCGGCATCATTTTCTTCTAATGTTACAGTTATGAAATCTTGTTTTATATAAAATTCAACGATATGAAATCCTTTATATTGTTTGATTCTATATAAGATCACATTTATATTCCCTTTAATTCTCTCTAGTGATATATTCATATTATCCATAAAAGGATACTGGAGGATTGTATCCATAAAAGGTTCATCTGGTTCCATTATTTTAGATTCTATATTAAATAAATCAATATGTTCATCATCGTCATTTTTATCATTAGATTGAATATCAACATTAATATTTTGTAATAAATTATTATAATTAAACATTAAATATAATAATTAATAAATTTTTAAATAATAAATGTTAAATGTTAATATTTATTTATCTTTTTTTCGTCTAATCGATTCTTTTACCGATTCTTCGCGGCTATTTAAAATATATTCACTTAATTGTTTTGCTGATTCTAAATCTTTTTCAAAATAACTTTCTAATGCTGAGAATAATGTTTTTTTACTAATGGCTTTTTTAACTTTTGATTTTGAATAAATAAGTTTTCCATCATTTATATCAAAACAATCTATTTCATTATTTTTCATAACATCTACTAATGAAGCAGTCAAAGTTTTTTTATTTTCTCTCAATTCTTTAATTTCTTTTTGTAGTTTAGTTATATCGTTATCTATTTGAATCCAACCACGAATATGATTCACTAATTCTTCTTTTGATTCCATTATATTAGAATAAACATTTATATTTAATTATATTTTTTATATTTAATTTAAAATATTTTTATTTTATTGTGTTTCTATTCACCACTACCCATAGATACATTTAAATAATATAAATGATCTGATACACTAGTACAGTGGGTAGGGGCACAAGAATTAGAACAACTGTTATCTTCTTCTTCATTATCATTACAAATAGTGTAATGATTATTTTCTTCATTATACCATATTTCATTTGATATATGAGAATAACCCATAAATTCTTCTGGAATATGTGGAACAATATCATAATAATGAGTAATTCGATAGGATGGAATATTAAAACTATGAAAAGAGGCGACAAATTCGGAATTTCCTACTCTAGGACTTCCAAATGTATAAAAAAAGGTTATTTTATAATTACTATAAAAATTTGAAATATCATAAACCATTAATGTAGCCATTGCTGCTCCTAAAGAATGACCAGTAATACTTACTTGATTTGTATTATATTTTGATACAAGAGTCGGTATATTATTAAACAAATCATCTTTTAAATATTCATAGGCTTTATAAAATCCCTTCTCTACATTAATGGAAGTATCATTATAAGGAGATATTTTAGAAATTTGAATATTATCAATCCAGTTTAGAATATTAGATGAGCCGCGAAAGGCGGTAAATATAGTATTCGTATAAGAGTCAAATCCTTGAAGTGCTTTCGCACCATGATGTTCAACGATATATTCTAATTTGATGGAAGGATCGCAAGTATAACAATTCCATTCATCAACATTAGAAACAGTGTAGGTTGCTTGAGCAAGATTGACTGTATGTAGAGCAATATTTTCTTCATAACAGTAACAAAAATACATCCAAATAAATAACAATAATAATCTCATTTATATACATTAAAAATATGTTTAAATAAAAATAAATTATAATTTAATGCTAAATTATAATTCAATTTGGATTAGATCTATTTATTATATTTTGTGCGAACTTAAATGTCCAAAGGTGTAAAAAAATTGAAGTAACTTATTTTTTTATATTAAAATCATTAATATAACAAATACAGTAAATGTCGTCAACTACTAAATATATGAAATTACGTTATTGGATACCAATTGATATCACATCTTTGTATATGTTGTCTCGAAATCCAAATGCGATTCCTATTCTGGAAAAAAACTTGGATAAGGTTCATTGGGAATGGTTGTCTTCCAATCCAAATGCTATTCATATTCTGGAACAAAACTTGGATAAAGTTGATTGGGAATATTTGTCTAGAAATCCCAACGCAATTCATATTCTGGAACAACGCTTGGATAAAGTGAGTTGGGTCGGGTTGTCACAAAATCCAAATGCGATTCATATATTGGAAAAAAACTTGGATAAAGTTCATTGGCGTTGGTTGTCTTATAATGAAAATGCTATTCATCTATTGGAGAAAAACTTGGATAAATTTGATGCGAAGTGTTGGTATTGGTTGTCTTCCAACCGAAATGCGATTCAGATATTGGAACAATACTTGGATAAAGTGGATTGGTATTATTTGTCTAAAAATCCCAACGCAATTCATATTCTGGAACAACAATTGGATAAAGTGAATTGGGTAGGTTTGTCTAAAAATCCCAACGCAATTCATATTCTGGAACAAAACTTGGATAAAGTGAGTTGGGTAGGGTTGTCTAAAAATCCCAACGCAATTCCTATTCTGGAACAAAACTTGGATAAAGTGAGTTGGGTCGGGTTGTCACAAAATCCAAATGCGATTCCTATTCTGGAAAAAAACTTGGATAAAGTTCATTGGTATTGGTTGTCTTCCAACCGAAATGCGATTCATATTCTGGAACAACACTTGGATAAAGTGAATTGGTATTATTTGTCTAACAATCCAAGTATATTTACATATGATTATACAGCTATGAAAAATAAAATGTTTAAAAATGGTGGAATTACTGAAGACTAAATGGCGGACCGATTTCATCCAAAGAATATGGGTAAATGGAATGGATGGGGGTTTACTGGTATTGATGATGATGATGAATAAATTGGCAAGTCTTATACACCGTTGGACATTTAAGTTCGCATAAAAATACGAAAATAAAAAATCTAAAAATGTAAATCAATAGTTAAAATTTTACACTTTTAAACTTTTACTCCTTTATATTCGTCTTTAATATCATTAGATAAGTAAGTATTTTTGCTAATAGCACTAATTATTTTTCTTGTTTCTTTTTCATCATTTTCAATGTCTGTCATGGTATGAAAGACTAACATAGTTATTTTTGTTTGTAAATCATCCTTTACATCCCATCCATCATTTGCGTCTTGCCATTTATGTATATTCACTCTTTGTTTTACTGATAAATCTTGTATTCCCTTCAATAGATGTAGTAGTTCATTGTCCTTTTCCCATATATCATCGTCCTTCACATATAATATCTTCCTTGATGCATCTGTACAATGAATAGGACGCTGTAAAATATCCAATTGATTTAAACCATTAACCATCATTTTAGTAATCGATTTTGTTAATCCATCCTCTATAGTATGGTCATATGTTTCAGCGGTTATAGGTAATGATTGTATAAAATCAGTTAAATTCATCGCATCTTTACAGTGCTCATTTAGAAACATTTGAATATTGAATTGATTATTTGTCGTGCTATTACTATTATTACTATTATTAATATCACCTTTGACATGTGGGATAATATCTAAAAAAGATTTTTGCATTTGTAATTGAAAATCTTTATTTTCCTTCATCATCATTACAATGAGTTCTTTGAAGTTATTATGGCTATTTTTATCATCCATATGTTTTTGTTGGTCTCTAATTACCGTATGTAATTCTTTATTTTCATTAATAACTGTATGTAATTCATTTAATATAGTAGTATCTACATTTTGTGGAGTAGTTATTTTATCAATAATAATATTATTACTCTCTTGAGCTATGTAGCATTTCTTTTGATGTTTCCAAAACCCCGAATAAGTTTTAAAATCCTTACCACAACTACAGTTAAATACATTTACGACAATTTCATTTCCATTATTTCCATTCTCGTCAATATTATTTCCATTTATTTCCAAAAGGTGTTTTCTAGTGAGCAAGTGTTTATTATAATCATATTTCCGCCTACAATGGTAGTTACAAGATTTACAGCTATATAAAAAAACGACTTTTTCAGACTTCAGATTTCCATTTATTTCCATTGTCGTTATATAATGGAAATATAAAAAGTCGTCTAAATGGTTTTACAAAAATATATCGGATTTTATAAAAAAAATATCAATAACAAATGGAAAAATATTTTTTTTGAAATGAGAGCTTAATGCTCTAAAACGCCTTTTTCACCTTTTTTCCAATCCTTTTTCCCAAAATAAAAAAAACACAACAAATATATGTGTGTAATTTTAAAAAGTCAGATTAGGTCTGTGAAAAAAGTAAAAAAGTAAAATACCTACATCCATCATTGACAGTGCCTTTTTTTCAGTCCATCTTTTCTACCTACATATGTAGACGATTGGCTACATTATCTAAGTATTGTTGTTATATTTTTGTGTAAAAACAGTCACTTGATGTCAAGGTAAATCAATGAATTTATCCTCCTAAATCGGGAAATCCATATTATGGTCGGTGAATCGGCTCTGATCGGAGGATTATGTGGGCAAATGTCTTTTACACCAAAATTGTCCGTCAGTTACTTTTGATCCACATTCCATATCTTTTCTTTTACCGGATTTTAATATCGCTTTACATGTTATTAATTCATTAGATAATTTAGTTTGTTTATGTTTCGTGTTATGATGTTGAGAACAATAACAGTTGTCCTCTTTATAGAAACCTGTTTTATTACAATTTTTATTTTTATTTTTTCCTGATTTAAAAATGTAACTACATATATGAAAGGGCATACAATAATCTTCAGGACTATTTACACCTACATAATAACCCATTTCATTATGTAATTTTACATGTGGTAAAAGTTTAGTGGTTTTTTGCCTACAATATGGACATTTGATTTCATTTATCAATAGTTTATCTATATTTAAATGGGATGTTACAGAAGCTAATTTCTGATTTAAAACTTCTTTATACAAAGGTATGAAATTAAATTTATGTTGACACAGTAAGACTATATGATTGTTATCTAATGTGGAATTTGTTATTAAACACAATTCTTCATTTTCATCTTCTTCATCCGAATCTAAATTATTTAATTCATCATAAAAATTTATATCTCCTTCCAAGACTATATTCATTATACAGAAAAACGCAAAAAACTCTTTATATTTGTTTAATATATAGAAATGACAAAATATTGGGGTCCTAGCACATGGTTCTTATTTCACACTTTAGCAGAAAAAATAAAAGATGATAAATTTCCTGAAATGAAAAATGAGTTATTATCAATCATTCGTCAAATATGTTCTCATTTACCGTGTCCTGAATGTGCGGGACACGCACAAGCTAAATTAGGAACATTAGATAGTAATTTGATTAAAACAAAACATGATTTACAGTTAGTATTATTATCATTTCATAATTTTGTAAATCAGAGATTAGGTAAACCTTCTTGGACAGAAGAACAATTAAATACAAAATATAAATTAGCAAAAATGGTTGATGTAGTTCAATATTTTATTCAAATATGGACGAAACCGAATCCAAATCCAAGATTAATAACATATAATTATCACAAAGGACAAACGGTGAATACTTTTATAAAATGGTGGAATACTCATTGTGAAAATTTTGATTATAAAAATTAAAAAATTAATCTATTTTTACTTTTTTTTTCTATTTTTCAATCTTCAAGAATATATACAAAATTTAATTGGTTACTATATTAGATAAAGTTTGGGCTACATCATTTATTTTAGTAGCTAATGTATTCATTGTTTTTTTTAATGATTCTGCTTCTATATTTTTTTGATTCATAAAATGAATTGCGTTATTACAATTAACAGTAAATGTTTCATCTGGGTTATCAAGATTTACTGTAATTATATTTATTAATATATATTTAATATTACTTACAAAGTTAAAATATTCTGTTTTTTCTTTAATATCCATTTCATCATCTGTATCAGCATCAAATGACATTTCTTTTAATACTATTTCATTTGTAAATACATAATCTAAAATATCAAAAACTATTTGTGTATCGGTGCGATATTTATTTATATTTATAAATTTCCGATTATTAATTTCTTGAGAATATTTATTAATATAAGAATTCATTAATTCCCCTAATTTATTCATACTCTCTTGTTCATCCCCATCATCAAATAAATTTTTAATAATTTGGTAATCTTCAATATTCGTATTCATATTCGTATTCATATTCATATTCGTATTCATATTCATATTCGTATTCATATTCATATTCATATTCGTATTCATATTCGTATTCATTATTGTATAATAAGTTATATTGTAATTAATTACCATCAATTTTTTTATAATTCTTATACTATAATATATATAATAATGGCAATGCAACTGAGTTTTAGTAATATATTACAATTTTTTGCAGCAATATCCCCAATTTTATTAGCATTTTGCTTACTTCTGATATCATTATTTAATTCAGATATCAAGGGAATGGTGTATTTAGGAGGTATATTAATAGCTTGTTTAATCAATTTATTTCTATTAAATACATTAAAGGTGAAATCGGAAAAAATGATTCCTGCTTATTGTAATTTAATAGAATTTCCATTTAATTTAAATGAATACATAAGTCCTGCTTTTAATAGTATGTTTATAGCTTTTACACTCGCATATCTTTATATGCCAATGGCATATATATCAGGTATTAATTATCCCGTCCTTATATTTGTATCTTCTTTATTGGTATTAGACGGAGGAACAAAATGGATGGGAGGGTGTACTAATTTTGGTGGAATTGCTCTTGGAACTTTAGTAGGCTTTGTATTAGGATTGTTATGGTTTATTACCTTTTATTCTACAGGACATGAAGACTTATTATTTTTCAATGCCGAACCATCTAATAATGTAGTTTGTGCTAGACCAAGTAAGCAGTCGTTTAGATGTAATGTCTATAAGGGGGGAACGTTAATAGGAGAAGCATCATCTAATCAATCATAAAAATAACCAAAGGTGTAAATAACCAAAGGTGTAAATAACCAAAGGTGTAAATATAAATATTTAATTAAATTATTTTAAATATTTATTCTACAAAAATCAATTGTAACACTTGATGAATATTTTCTACGGGATGAAAAATAATACCTTCAACAAAATCTTTTTCACCATATTTTTCCATAAATTTTTTATAATCTTTTTCATTTTCCTTTGGATAAATAAATTCTTTCACTCCTCCTTTAATACCTCCTAATATTTTTAAATCTAATCCACCAATAGCCGTAACACAACCTTGTAAATTCATTTCTCCTGTAATAGCGATAGTATTTTTAATTGGTTTGTTAGTTAACAAACTGTATAATACACATGTAATAGCGGTTCCTGCACTAGGTCCGTCTTTGGGAACAGCACCTTCTGGACAATGAATATGAATACCTTGAATTTTGGTATTATCAAATTCTTTAACATGTTTTTTCATAATATTTCTCTCTACAAGTGAAGTAGCCAATGTTTTAGCTACGGTCATTGATTCTTTCATAACATCGCCTTGTAATCCGGTCAATTTAAGTTCCATAAAGGTATTTGAAGGGAATAATTTAGCTTCAATGGGAATAATTCCACCTTGACCCATAGCATTTGCCCACAAACCATTAATAACCCCAGTAGCTGGTCCAATAGGAATTTTTTTCTCATTCATTTCATGTTTTTCTTTTAAATATTTAAATTTGATATCATCATTAGAAATAGTGATGGGTAATTCAATACTATTATAATCTTTTAAACAAGAGAGATTAATCTCTCCTATAATTTCAAATAATAATTCTTTAAATTTTCTAATACCTGGTTCATTAGTATAGTTTTCTATAATATAAAGAATATTTTCATCAGAGATTTCTATACAACCTTCTACGCCCATTTTTTTAAATATTTCAGGTAACATATGTTTTCGTGTAATAATTAATTTATCTTCTAATGTCAAGTGTTCAAATTTAATTCTATGAATTCTATCTAATAAAATTTTATCAATCACACTGGCGTCATTATAAGAAAATACAAATAATGCTTTTGATAGGTCTAAGTCAATTCCATTAAAATATTTATCTTGAAAAGAATCATTTTGTGTTGGATCAATTAAATGAGTTAATATACCAATAATTTCTTTACCATGTTCAGTTCTACTTACTTTATCCAATTCATCAATAAAAATAATAGGATTCATACACTTGTTTTTAATTAAAATATCAACAATTTTACCCCATTCAGACCCTACATATGTATAATTATGACCACTTAAGGTGCTTCCATTATCTTGACCACCAATAGCTATAAAAGAAAAGGGTCTAGATTCTCCATTTTGGTCGATTAAACATTGAGATAATCCTTTTTTAGAAAGGGATGTTTTTCCAACACCGGGTGGACCTTCAAATCCAAAACAATAACCACTTTGTTCCCCATTGATCCATTGAGCAATAATTCGTTCAATTTGTTGTTTCGCCTTATCATGTCCATGAACGGAATCATTTAATGTAAATTGAACATTATTCATATAATTATTAATTTCTTCCCATTTCTTTTCAATTAAATCAATATCTTGGATGATAGATTCTATATGTGAAACATTGAAAAGATTTTTAAAATTGGATAATTCTTCGATGATAGTATGATTCTCTTTATTTTCTAAAATAAATTGTTTAATTTCATTTTTCATAAATTCTATTTTTTTACCAGAATGATTTAATTTAAATCCTTTTAATTTATTTTTTTTAATAATATGATTAATATTACAAATATTTATTATCAAATCATTCCTTTTATCGGGAGTATAATTGGTTACTAAATTTTCAATTAATTTATTATTAATATTACCTATATATTCCTTTCTAATTAATGAACAAGTATTTTTAATTTTTATATTAGTAACATTCGTCATATCAATGATAAATGTATTATCTAATTTAATAACATTTTCTATCAATTTTTCAAATATTTCCTTAATAGTTGTCATAATAGTTAAAATCCATTCTTCTTTATAAATACCAAACGGGATTTTTAATAATCCTTCCAAATAACTTCTAGCTTTAGAGCCAGTATCGTCCGTTTTCGATTTCACTTCTTTTAATTTATTCATCGCTTTTTCTTTAACAGAATCTGGTGCTTTCATTAGACAAATTTGTTGTTCTAGAGGAATTTTACTATTATCAAAATTAGATAAATTATTAGTATAATTGATTGTTTGTTTCATAGCATCTTTAAAGAAACTTTTAATTCTCCAAGGTAGACTATCAAATAATAAGGTTTGTTCAGATGTATCAATATTTCCGTTATTATCATTAGATAATAAGTCATATAATAAATAAGCTAAATATTGAAATTCATGTTCATCAGATTTTAATAATAATTGAATTAATGTAGTTCGTTGACCATATAAATCATTATTAATAAATTCTTGAACCACTTGAGCAATCGTTTTTTGTTTAATTAAAAGTATTTGACTTAAATATCCTTGAAATTTTTTAATTAATTCAGTGGTCGAGTAAACAATTAATTCTTTTAAAGTTAATGACTGAATAAATTTATGAAACATATTGATATCATATTCGCTATATGAACTAGATTCTTTAATTAAAGATTCTAAATTATGATTTAAATGATCATTGTCAATACAAGTTGTTAATAAATCATCTACTAAACCAGCAATAATAAGAGTTTTTTTATGTGTTTGACTATGAATAGCAATTTTAACACCATATACTTTTGTTTGAAAAGTATCATTGGTTCTACATAGATCAAAGCATTCTAAATTATTGGATTTTTCAACAATCATAAAATCGTCGACAATTTTATTTTTTTCAACAATTTCATTAGAGTTATTATTTCTCTCTGTTTTCCAATTCATAGTCTTAAAATTAATAGGATGAAAATATTTTTCAATTAATGAATACTTATCCTTGTTCCAATTTATAGTAGATAAATAATTATCTCCAAATACTACATTTAATAAATCATGAATATTTTCAGTTCCATACATTTTGAATATAGAATGTAAATCATTTCTAATTACCTCTAAATTAGTATTAATTTTAGAGATATTACCTTTACTTTTCAGTAAAAGTTTATTATTAGATAATTCACGATATAACTGTTCCAAATTATGTATACCCTGATTTAATTCATTGGCACCGATTATATCTAATTGTTTATATTTTTGAATAGATATTAATGTTTTTTGAATTAAGTCGTGTAGATATTTTATCTGGTTATTCAGTAAGATTTGTGTGTCTTTTGGAGATAAAGGTTGCGTTTCAGTATCATTATTTGAAGTAATAATAAGATTTTTCATTAGTATACTATATTGTTTTTTAAAATTTTACTAAAAATCTGTATTGTTTATACTTATTTCTAAATATATATCATTTTAATATATTGATTTCTAAACTATATTAAAAAAACGATTATATTAATATTAATGGGTATACCTTCTTACTTCTCGTATATTATTAAAAATTATTCAAATATTTTAATGAAATATAAAAAAAATTTCAAGGTAGGTAGTCTTTTTTTGGATAGTAATTCTATTATTTATGACTCAATGCGAGAGATAGAATATAAAGATAATAATGATTTTGAGCGAAAATTAATTAATGCTGTATGTAAAAAAATAGAAGATTATATACAGCAAATTTCTCCAAGTCACTTGGTTTATGTAGCATTTGATGGTGTTGCACCCGTAGCCAAATTAAATCAACAGAAAAATCGACGATATAAATCTTGGTTTATAAATCAATATGAAGAAACAGATAAAAAATCATGGGATAGCACGGCTATTACTCCTGGAACAGAATTTATGAATAAATTAAATTTACAAATTAAACATCATTTTAGAAAAAAAAATCCATCAAGCAATTCATTTTCATCATCTAATTCATTTTCATCATCTAATTCATTTTCATCAAGCAATTCATTTTCATCATCTAATACCTTTTCATCATCATCTAATATTCAAAATATTATTATTAGTGGTAGTGATGAGCCAGGAGAAGGTGAACATAAAATATTTGAATATATTCGAGAAAATTCGGAAAATATTAATAAAACGAAAACAGTTATTTATGGTTTAGATGCTGATTTAATTATGTTAACTATAACCCATTTACAGTATTGTAATAATATGTATTTATTTAGAGAGACTCCGGCTTTTATTAAAAGTATTGATGAAAGTCTAGATCCAAATTTTCTATATGTGATAGACATCCCTCAATTTAAAAATCAAATGATATTTTATTTAAACAATGATTTAGCTCCGGAAAGTGATATAGAAAGAGATAGAATATTTGATTATATACTGTTGTGTTTTTTATTAGGAAATGATTTTTTACCGCATTTCCCCGCGTTAAATATACGAACAAATGGAATGGATATTTTATTAGAAACATATCGAAATGTGATTGGAAAATTCAAAAAAAATGTAACAAAAAATGGAAATATTATTTGGAAAAATCTACGACTTTTAATACAGGAGTTGGGTAATAATGAAGAAATGTATATAACCCAAGAGTATAAATTAAGAAATAGATTAGAAAAACGCAAAAATAATATGGATGAAAATGCTAGTAAATTCGATAAAGAAATGCTTTATGCTCCCGGTAAAGAGCGTGAAATGGAAAAATATATAAATCCATTTGATGATTATTGGGAAACAAGATATTATGATATGTTATTAGATATTGATTATCGAAATAAGGAAGAAATAAAGAAAATATGTTTGAATTATTTGGAGGGATTAGAATGGACATATAAATATTATTCATCGGGATGTGTTGATTGGAGATGGTGTTATAAATATCCGTATCCTCCTTTATTAAAAGACTTGATTAAATATATACCTTATTTTGATACTGAATTATTAGATATAAAAGAGAAAAATCCCGTTACAGAGATGGTTCAATTAAGTTATGTATTGCCTAGAAATAGTTTATATTTATTACCTAAAAAAATAGAAAATAAATTATTGAATAGTCATAATGAGTTATATCAAACAAATTATGAATTTAAATGGGCTTTTTGTAAATATTTTTGGGAGTGTCATGTAGAATTTCCATATATAGATGTCAAGTCCATAGAAGAAACGGTTGTTTCATAAAAATATGAAATAAATTAAGTATAAATTATACCTTTGAACAGTCATATATTTGGTCATAGGATAAATTACCAGAGGTGGTATTCATAGTTACAGAACACCCGCCTAATTCGGGCATATTAGATACATCAAATCTATAAATACCTTTTTTAATAGCGTATGTGACGATATCTTTAACATTTTGTTGATTTGGTTGATTATGTAGATGGAGACTGAATTTTTCAATATTTATGTTTCGTTTTTCGAGTTGAATAATAATAAATCGAAAATCGGTGAATTGTAAGCTACCACAAGTATCAGATAAACATATTTCATCGAGACTTTCATACATATAATAATAATATAAAATTTCATCAACAATTTTATTATGATTCATATTTCCTTGAATCGGACATTTATTAATACATGAGATATATAGTTTTATTTTTTTGTCCGGAGTATCCGTAACATTTTCTATCATACGTCTAAGTTCATTTTTTGTTTCGACTAATGTTTTATTTATATTTTTTCTTTGAAAAGAATCGGATACGGAAGTAATAAATGATAGATTTTTAATATTATGAATACAGGATATTTCTAGACT
>Ga0233412_10000440_pt1 | contig 24242 bp, 28 predicted proteins | sample Na_anoxic_4_MG_FD_180667 | JGI IMG/M metagenome (GOLD analysis project Ga0233412, IMG submission 180667) | Seawater microbial communities from Saanich Inlet, British Columbia, Canada - Na_anoxic_4_MG | ecosystem: Environmental > Aquatic > Marine > Inlet | place: Canada: British Columbia...
CTCCGCGGGGATTTTGTTTTTGTCAACGATTTCAAAGTCCCAAACCTTTACGGACGTGTTGTTCATCGTCTTAGTCTTGGGCGGTGGTGGCGGTGGCGGGGCGAACTGAGCCGGGGCGGGCTCCTCGGCGATATCAACGACCTTCCCTCCAAACGTGACCGGCGCGGCCTCGGCTTGCTCCTGGGCCTTGATTGCTTCCTCCTGAGCCTTGCGTGCTTCCTCCTGAGCAACGCGACGAGCTTCGGCGTCGGCCTCGGCTTGCTTCTTGGTGGCGTAGTCGCCGTTGATTTTTCGGATTCGATCCGTTCCGGCCTTGAGCTCGTTTACCATTTCTTTCGCTTGAGTGTCAATCGCCTTGCTGAAATCGAGCGCGGGGCGCTTGACCTCCATCCGGATTTTGTCGAGTTTCTTAGCATGTTTCGCGGCCCGCGTTTGAAGCGCGCCAGCGGCCTCAAATTGAGAGTCTGAGTCGATCGCTTCGACCTCTGCGAGTTCTGTGAGGATTTCGTCGCGTTCAGCGACCCATTCAGCCCGGCATAGGCCGGTGGTGTCCAGTTTAATTACGTTAGGCATTGTTTATCACCTTTTGTATTTCGTTTTTGTGGTTCTGGGTTAGGGCCGGATCGGTCATCTTGAGCGCGAGTCCGAGCTGGTCGACCGGGATAGCTGACCAAGGCTGACCGTCGAACGTCGTGTTCATGGCCGGGCAAACCGTGTAGTCGACCTCGTCGAACGGAGTCGGGTCCGCTTCAAGCGTTGCCGGAACCATGTTCACCGCGGTTTGTGGCGTTGCCTGGGTTGGTATGGCGTTCAGGTCCACGGCAACCGGCGCGGCGGCCTGTGCGGGCTGTTCTGCGTTGTATACGTCCTGCATTTCTTCAGGCGCGTAGACGCCTGCAACGGCGGCAGGGCAAATCATCCGGACCGCCCGAGTAATACAGCGAGCGCGTAATTGCGCGGCGGGATCCTTCTCCCAATTAGACCCCGGTTTGATATACCCGGCTTCCTCGGCCTCGGCATAGGTGAACGCGATTTCCTTGTCTTGGTTTTTGCCGAAGGACCATTTCCCGACCGCGGCGATTTTGTCCCATTGAGTCCACTCGACCTCGCCGCCAAGCGCCATGAACTCGGCAAGCATACGGTCAGAGCGCATTGTTACTTTGCCGCGCCCGTCGACGTGATAGCGCCGCCCGAATTCGAGAAGGCTCATCCGCTCCTGGACGCATGTCGCGGCGATCACGAGCCCCGCCGCCGGAGACGATGCCCCGAGCATTTGAGACTGTGCGATAAAGTCGCCCAGAAGGACCATGTCATTCATTCCGTTAATAGGAAGGGGCGCGGTGTCCTCGCGTTTTGTGAGTTCGGCGTTACTCATCGTCTGAGCCCTCCGCGGTTACGCTGACGATGATTTGGCCGGACCCGTCGCACTCTGAGCAAGGTTTCGGGTCGTCGTATCCATCTTGAGTGCTTCCGATCCCGTCGCAAGCGTGGCAATCAACGGTCGCGCTCGTTTCCGGTGGGTTGTCCTCGTCATAGTCGAGTTGCATCTGCTTTTCGAGCCCCTCCATTTCCCGATCCTCGATTACCTGGTCATTGTCGAGGCGGCGAACCGTGACGGTCCCGGCCTCGTAATCAAACACGGCCTCACATTTTACGTCGCGTTCCTCGACGCCCTCCGAGATGCTCTTTGAAAGGTCCGACTGGCGAACTCTCAAGGCGTAAATGGCCTGTTCGATCACGTCCTTTTCCGCCTTGAACTCGGCCTTTCGTTCGAATAGTTCGAGGTGGTAGTTTGCAACGGACATAACGACCGAGGCAAGCGCCCCTCCTCGTTCCAGCCGCTCGGCCTCTGTGAGCTCGCACCCAAGGGCGCGGACTTCGATTTCTTTCTTCGTGGTTTCGTTCATTTTCTACTGTTCCTGTGTTGGGGGTTGTCCCGAAAGCCGGGCTATTTGGTCAATATTGCAAGATCCTGAATCTTGCGCGGTATCGTGCTTCGTCCTCCTATGTTGACGAGGGCGTATGTTTCCCCCTCGAATATGTTGATTTCGTCAAGAGTCCCGACGATCTCCACCTCGGGCGTTCCGTGTCGAGTTCCGATAACCGCGACTGATTCGCCGCCCTTGGTGTACTGGATTGGCCGCGTGTAGATTTTCCCCTTGTGTCCGAAGGTTTCCATTTCGTTGGCAAGTTTCATCCGTCTAACTCCCTATGTTTTGATTGCGTATCCGGTCCAATATTGGCCGGGGTTCTCGTGATTGTCTGTTTTGTTCGCGCTTGCAAAAAAAGCACAGCCCCGCCTGATCCTTGACCGAGGCAAAATCGCGCCCGCAATTCGGGCAGGTGTGTTTCAGGTTCCGCGACTCCTTGAGGAGTCCAGCGAACGATTTACATTTACGGCAGATTCCCGAATTGTCAAGGTTTCCGATTAATGTCACGTCGCCGCACTCTGAGCAAGGTTTCGCTTTATGCGGGCATGAGTCGGTGAACAGTCGTATTATTGATCTGAGCATAGATCCAAGAGCTCCTGTGCGAGTTTTGACATGTGCTGTTTCTTGAGCCGGTCGCGGGCGGCCTCGATCTTTTTAGCGACCGAGCCGGAGACGTCGCCTTCGAGGTTGTTGTAAACGGTTTGGAGAGACACCCCGAGGGCTTCGGCGGCAATCGCCTTGCACCCTCCGCAATGTTCGTTGATGAATTGTTCAAGTTCGTTTGGCATTTTCCTTCCTTCGCCGGGATAACCCGCCCGGCGCGGGGTGGTGGGTTAGATTCAGTCGGTGAAACATTCCACCGCGCTAACATATTGCGCCTGTCGCATATTGCGCCAGGCCACTTTGTAGTCATTAATAGTTTCGTCAGATTCGCCACCGTTGGAATATTCGACCTCGGACTTGTCGTATGCAACCGCAAAGGCCTTTTCAGTGTCCATCGCTCGTTGTCTGTCGTACTCTTGTCCATCCCTTGCGTAATCTTTACCAGACTCTAACATTTCTTTTCGCAAAGCTAATGTGCTCTCTCTTGTCGTTGTTTCTGCGTCTGCCATCTTGCTTTTCTCCGTTTTGGTTACTGTTCCGTTTCTCCTAATTTAATCATCTATTAACGGAAAGCAAGCGCATTTAATGGAAAAAAGAGAAAATTAGGCAAATAAGAGCAAAAGAGGTTGCGCGTGTGGTATATTCTAGGTATTGTGAATTACTTACTTATAAACTGCTTACGAGGGCTTGACATATGGCTAAAGGTGATCGACTCACGAACAAACAGCGGAAATTTGCGCTGAATGCCATATCTGGAATGGACAACTCAGACGCCTATCGCGATGCTTACCCGGCGTCACGTAAGTGGAAGTCTTCCTCAGTGGCTAATTCCGCTCAAACTCTGCGCAGGAATCCACTGGTCTCAGCCTTTATCGAAGAGGGCCAGCAAAAAGCGCTGCAAGGCGCCATACTCACCCGCCAACGTGCTCTGGAGATCCTTTCAGAGCAGGCAGAGGGAAAAGCCATGTCAGTCACCAGGACATCCACCAGCACACCGGAAGGTACGGTCACATCAGTTGCCGAAAAAACTCTTGTCAGCGACAGCAAGGCAGCTATCGACTCCCTAGCCAAACTGGAAGGCTGGAATAAGGAAAAATCCGTGGGCGAGTCGGAAGGCGTCATTTTGAATTTTAATCTCAGTCCGAGTAAGGGGAAGTAGGCTAAAGATAGCGGATTACACCCACTGGCACACATCGCAGCTACTTGCGCCGTCCTCCTCGATGCAGAGAACGCAGGCAAGCTAATTGATGATAGACCCCCAAATTAATTCAACCAATAACAACAGGAGTAACAACATGTTCCCCATCCTAGCAGCACTCGCAGCAGCACCCCAGATCATTGACGCAGGCTCAGAGCTTGTGTCCAGCCTGTCTGAACTTTTCGGCGCAGGCGAAGAGCAGATCAAGGAAGCGATGGAGCTTGACCCCAAATGCCCCGAGAATGGCAAGGGGATCGGCCTGGCCGCTCGTCACAATGCTATCTCCCATCTGATCGCCTCGTTCCAGCCTGGCGAGGAAGGCGAGCTTGACGAGTCAGAAAAGGTCCTCAGCGATTATATCCAGCTCAATTTGCAGGGCGCTGTGCGGGGCATCGAGTCCAGAATGGAGCTCATCAAAATGCAAAACGCGATGATGGCCATGCAAAATGGCAAAACTCCAGCAGAACCCATGGAGTTCGTCGAAGCGCCCAACGGCTACACGCCCGATGGACAGGTCGCAGCGTCAGAGCCTATCCAGATGGCATCAGACGACGAAAATTTCTAAGCCGGTTGCCTCAGGTTCCCCACCGGCTGGCCGCATTACGCCATTGCGGTCGGCCATTTTTCCATTTACGCAAGGAAACACATTATGAACATCCTATCAGTAATCAAAAACGTCACCCCCACGATAGCCAGTGCCATCGCCGCCGTCGACATCGTGGCAGACCTCATCAGGGACGAGGACCCCGCAGAGGTCCAGCAACTCATTGACTACGATCCTGAGTTGACTAACTACACCGCCCGCATGGTTGAGGAACTGGCAGAGCTCAACGCCAGACTTAACACGCTGGCCGACTTCCTTGATGATGACCGCTTCGAGGAGCTGACTCACGAGGCCCAGCACCGCGTAATCGACCAACGAAACTACATGACCAGGTACGCCAAGGTCCTTCGAGTCAGGATCGAGCGGGACTAATCATTCAAACACACACAGGAGACGATCAGTAATGGGAACGATAAAAAATGAAAAATTCGGCGGTATTATCAAGGAAGAATCACGCAGGTTGGCACTTCTTCCCATAACATCAGGACTTATTATCGATGTACTAACAGGGAAGGCTACAGTAGGTGGCATGCCAGAAGGTGCAACTATTATCGATTGTCACTATGAATTCCAATACAACGCCTTCATGATCAAGCTTGAACACGAAAGCTTTGATAAGCTATCACCAGGGCAAATGTTGCCTATGCTTAATACCTACGCAACTTACTCATCGTCTATCCCACATGGAGAAGTTGTAGCTGAACTATCAACGCACACAGGAGAACAGATAGCATGAAACGAGTATTCAGGTCCCTAGCCATTCCAGTCACCACCCACAAGAATACAAGCGTCCTCACAACTCCGTGCCCAGCTGGCAAGTCCTGCATGGTTGCGTCTGGAGCGTGTAACGATTGCCCTAGCCGCGCAGACTTCAAACGAGTAGACGTTGATACGGTATCGTGTGCCAAGCGGATCAACCGGCCGCCAGATGTGCTCTATAGCAATCCGTTCACGCGAGGGTTGCGGTGATGCCTGACCAAGAATTTACAGGGCTCTGCATAGGTGGGCCGCTGGATGGCAAAATGCTGACACGACAACGGAAGCTCAAACATATGTGCCCATTGCTTCAAACCCGCTAAATCAAGAGATAAAGCTTGACATACCACACCGATTAGTTATTGTAGTATTTTCAATGTATAACGCATAACAGGAGTGGCATTATGATTTAGTATAACCCTATCCCCTTAGCTTTCTTAGCTCAGTTGGTAGAGCTCTTCCTTTGTAAGGAAATTGTCGTCAGTTCGACTCTGACAGAAAGCTCCAAGGCACATTTAACCTTCAAACGATAAAGTGCCGCCCCCTGCTTGGTGTAGGGGTTCTTATTGACTCATAGCTCAGCAGGTTAGAGCGCCAGTCCGATAAACTGGGTGTCCTTGGTTCAAATCCAAGTGAGTCAACCAGACCTACAGTATCCGCATTTAGTTGCAGTCTGGATCCGGGCTTGGTGCTGTAGTGTCGCGAGAGTGGTGTAAGTGCACTGCCGGCCCTGGTTGCCAATGGAAAGTATAGGTTCAAATCCTATCTCTCGCACCAAGGCAATCAGCCCCGGTTCAACTCCGGGCCGGGATTAATCACCCCGGTAGTGTAGTGATAGCACAGTTGCCACGTTTTAATTCACAACAGGAATAACCATGACCAAGATCCACCGCAAGGTCAGGCTGCCAACCGACCTGATCAGCATCCTCCGCTATATCCGTGACTCCATAGGCAACCGCTCAGTCCCGGTTCTCGTGAACATCTGCCTCAAGCAGACTCGGGGTGTTAGTTGCCTAGATTACGCACCTACCACACGATATTCGAGCGAGGCCATTGACTTGTGGCTGTATGAGGAGTATGCTAATCTTGAAGCCGCAGAGCTCCGCGCACGGATAGCGCATGCCCTGGTAGGCGTTGACACCACGATCGACTGGAACAGAACAGGAGTGACAGTATGCCCAGCAATGGAATGCCTTCAACAGCAACCGGCCTGCAGATGATGTACGATGCCCAGATGAGTCGCGCTAGGCGAAGGATACAGGCCATAAACGATAAGCTCATTATTACCCCATTAATGAACAGACTGGTTGACATGGTTCAAGGGGATGCCAAGAGGAAGCTCCTGAAGGAATACCACCAATGTATCAATGCCGAGCAGTATGCCAGACTGAAGGCTAGAGTCTGCTTTACCGGACTCAATCAGTTTCATGTGTACGGCAAGGGCATAGTAGCCGCCAAGCGGGCACTCATGGTACATTCATGATGCGCACCGAAATAGTCTGGGTTAATGTAGGTTCTGCGGGTTCGTTTGCTGCTTGTAGCAGGTGGGCAGTGCGTTCTCATACTACTCTTACATGCGGCGATGACATCTACCCCGGCGAAATTGGCATGCAGAAATCGCGACTCATGTTACATCATCTTGGCGAGGTTGTAACTGGCGAGGCAGAAACCCCAGACTGGCTACACGATGCCCACGCCGTAATCAATGAGCAACCGCTATTCCCACCTGACTTCTACCAGAAAAAGCCCAGAGGCAAGAGAACATTCAACTATTCACAATTCACACATAACAGGAAAGATCATGATCAATCACATCAAGGCAGCATTATTCAATCTCGGAGCACAGTGCAGCCGCGCAAAGGGTATTGCAAGAATCGATTCAGATCCAGTCGAGATTATTAACGAAAAGAAGCAGTACCAGGAGTTCCATGGTCAATCAATGATCAGCCTTCACGATGCCGAGCGCATGGTAGAGGCGTTTCGTAATGGCGACTTTGAAGCTGCCGTAGACAAGTTCCGAGCTGACGCCGAGGCGATAGAGTCCGATGATGTCAAGCGCCGGGAATCTGCCCGTATGCGCGCACTGTTTATCGACAAACTGGACGGTGACGAAAGGGAAATGGCCGAGTGGGATGGTAAGGCCCGAGGCCCGATGAACACTGGCGATCGGCATGAGGACGATATGGGGCTGGACGAGCTGAGTGAGATCTTTGCTGGACAGGGGGCGCATGAAGAGCAGATCGAAGAGGCTAAGGGGGAAGAAGATAAACCCATGCCAAAGCTACCAGATTCAGCACCGAAACCCAGTAGATTCAACATCAGTAAATGCACTATGGAGATCTGTGAGCAACACGGCGCATGCCGAGATTGTCCATGCCACCCGACTGATGATGTGCCAGCAGAGCCAAAGGTAACGATCAAGGACAAGCCCGCAGACCCGCCAGTGGACCAGCCCAAGCAGCCGGTTGTTGAGGCGCGTATCAACAAAGAAGCCCGCCTAGAAAATATGATCGGCCTTACTATGACAAAGGTTGAGAATGTAAACGATGAAGAGCTCGTGTTCCACAGTGCTGACGGCCAGGAATTCATGCTCTTTCATAACCAGGATTGCTGCGAAATCGTGGAGATCGAGGATATAACCGGCGAGCTTGAAACGCTAGTAGGTAATCCTATTACCATTGCCAGTTGCAGTAGTCAAGAAGATCCAATGGCTGACGATTCCGGCACCTGGACGTTCTACAAATTTGGAACTAATCAAGGCTGGGTAGATGTTCGCTGGTATGGCCAGTCTAATGGATACTACTCAGAGGAGGTTAGCTTTAAGAGGTTGGCTCCAGCCGATGAAGCTCCAACTCCTCCGCCTGAAGAGCCCAAGGAATCCCTCAAGCAAGCCAAGTCCAGAATGGCCGACGAAGCCGCCTCTTCCCTGTCCAAGTCCATGCGTAAGCCCGAACCAGGAGAGCACACTGTCAAGGTGGGCAACACCGATGTCGTGGTCCCCGAGGGCAAGCCAGAACTCGAAGCCAAGGTCCGCGGATGGTATACTGGTTCTCTCGGAGCCGATACCGATCATGACGGAGTGCCTTGTTCCTTCACTTGCCCGGCCAATGTGGATCAGCCTTGCGCGGAATGCGGCCGTCAGTGGCCCTGCAAGAACATCCACAGCTCAAAAGGCGGTGACTACTTCGAACGGAAGGGAGAGAGCAAAGAGGTCCTGTCTGAGGAAGATGAGAAGCTGAAGGACACGTTGACCAATAACGGGGGTGTGTGATGAGTAAGCACAGCTTATTTGCAGGAATCGGCATCGCATTGATTGCATTGATCTTATTGATTGCCCTCTCTGTCCGTATTGATGCAAACAACAAGGAGAGCCGTCGGCACATTACCCCCACAATCGTTATGATAGATGGTTATTCATACTACTATACTCGCACTGCGATGGCTCCGACACCTGCAACTCTCAAGAGGTGTATAATTGAGGCTAAGGATTGTGATGAGTAAGTATAAACTAAATCCTATTGAATGGCCTATTGTTCAGCGTTGCTTTTGTAAGCATGAATTCAGATTGATGGATAAGCATTATGGTGATGCAATTAATCTATTTGGATGTCGCGAGCGCTGGAAATGTTGGAAATGTGGAGCAATACAAGGAAGGAAGAAGCTATGAGCAACGAACAAACACTCACCGTTGAAGAGGTGAAATCGATTCTGTCAGGAGACAGCGATTACAAGAAGATGGATGAGCCAGGGTGCAGCACACTGAAAGGCTTGAACATAATCGCTAAGTACTGCCCTAATAATGGAGTTGACGCTGCGTGGCATGATCAGATATGGGGCGCAGAGGTTGAAAACGCTATCAAGAATGGACTCACTCGCAAGGATGCAGAGACGCTTCGTGACCTTAACTGGTTCGTTGACGACGGTGCGTTCTCATCCTTCGCCTAGCCTAAACAAAGCCACCAAAGCCGCCCTGGGTATCTGGAACTACCGGTGGCGGTAATGGCCTTGCCTTGTGGGCAGCTGCCGTATCCACGCCCAAACACATGTATTGCAGGGCATCAGCCAAGTGACTGAACTTGTTCTTGCTGGCAACGTCCTTGAACTTTTCATCCTGACCACTGACTTGAACTCGCTCGAACTTATACCCACCTTTCAACCCTTTTAATATCATATGACATGACGGGTCAATCAGTATGGCCGGTTGCCCCACAGCATCCAGTCTGGTCAACCTATCAAGTACAGCCTGCCTACGTGGCAGAAAATCATTGGTAGACGCCGCCATAGTAGGTATCTTCAGGTTAGCCAGGACGCGGGCACATGTAAGCTCGTCAGCCTGGCTCCGTTGTTCACCCGCAGGATCCCCAACAGATGAGAACGGTATACCCGGGAATGTGTTGGCCAGCATCGGCTTGACGGCGTTTTCTGTAAACTGCTTCAATCCACCATCCTCGCACCATAGCTCACGCAGTATCCTGAGTTGGCCGGTAGGTGTTACCTGCCCGAATAGGCATGCTGGTGTCAGTCCATAATCCCAGGCAAGCATGATAGGTATCCCGCCAAACAGCCCAAGCGGTACTGGCGATTTGTGAACAAACTCATTGAAAGCATCGCCGTACACGGGCTTTCCGTCAAAGATGGCGCCATAGTCACCCATGCAATGAACCTTGATCCAGTCGCTATCGGCACTCCCAACATTCTTCATCCAGTAGCGATAACCCTGCTTATGGTTCTGAACATTCTCCGCAATGGGGTTAGCCTCGTACCCGACAGTTCTACCCCTGGTATCCAGGACTGGCAATAGCCCGCCTGGCTGCCTGAAGAATTCCCAATTAGGTAGCTTCGACTTTTCTGCCAGCTTGTAATACCAAGAGTCATCGTCCGGAGGGTTAGTGTCTGCGATCATACCGGTCCATGATGTGTCATCAGGACAGTCAGCCATTGACGGGTAACGCCCCGTTCTGGATAAGCCGGCATCAACAAGAGTCTTTGGTATCTCGCGCACCTCGTTGAACCATATCCCGGTCAGCTCCAGGGATAATAATCGCTTTGCATCCTTCGGCTTGTCCAATGCGAGGAACATTATCTCAAGGTCCATGGTCGTTTTATCCGGTAGTACCATCCTAATTCTACCGCGAATAGGCGAGTCATAGACAATAGGGCATAATGTGTCAGGAAACCATTCCTGCCAGGTTTTGATAGTCGTAGTCTTGAGTTCCCCATAGGTCTGAGAGCACCACATTGCCTTACCGTTGCGACGAACGTATATCTTATGAGTTGGAACCTCTATACAGTACACCATGTCGTCATACTGCTCTTTGTACCATCCATAGTCTTGCTTGCAATGGCTCTTGATTACATTAAGCCTGGGGTGATGTTTTTTTTCTGAAAGTATCGTTACAAGGTAATGGTCGTAATTGTTATTGAACCCTGTTTTTGACTTAATTCCTGCTTTTGTTTTTAATGCTACATTCATTACCATGCCTGCACGCAGGCCTATTTCCTGGAAATCATCCGCTAATTGCTTGCTGCTTGTTGAAAGAAATCTAGTACTACCGCTACTATGCCCGTCTCCCATATGGAATCCATCTATGAATGCTTCGAGATGTTCTTGGGGGGCATTCTTTAGCCAATCCGGAGCATACTTGCTGTAAGATTTGCCAAGTGTAGAAAGCATTTTTATCAGCGGCTTAGTTTTATCAGTGACCGATAGCCGATATGTTTTGCAATTTCCGTCAGGGCGATCAGCTACAGTGTATGGCAAGTTAGCATTGCGAAACAGTTCCTCAGAATCATATCTGGATGGATCTTGAGTAATCACACATTGATGGCGTGTGTAACCGTCGTTACATTTGTACACCCCACATGATCCTTCGGCATACCAGAACCCAAGCCACTTGAAGAAATCAACAGAATACCCAGGATGAGTGCCGATCCAATCAGCGTCACGCTTTACCCTGTAGCTCGACTTCCCATATACTTCATGAGCCTTCTTAAACTCGTACTCACCCCATATTTGTTTTCTAGTTCTTTTCTTTGAAACCATCATGTGATGATCTGGAGTGACGAGGAAATTGACGCCTTCAGACTTAAAGCCCATCATCTCCCCAGAATAATGCTTTTTGTAGTAATAAGTCGGTTCAACGAATTCCATTTGCCCTGAGTCGTTCAACTGGGAGACGCGTTCCCCCGGCAATAAATCCTTGAATAGCTTCCATCCATTTTCGGTTAATAGTTCTGTTTCTTTGTCGTAGCAATTCCGGACTATCGCCCACCGCGAACGCCTGATTCCATCCTTGCTAGGCTTCTGCTTTGTTGCCCTGGCGTATACCTCGATGCAACAGCCCACTGACTTTCCGCTGCCTATCGGCCCCATGATCATACGGACCTCTGCATCGCTGCAATGGAATTGCTCAAGGGTGGGGAGAGCAGTGTAGTCGATAACCTTTTTTTCTGCCATATGTATTCCTGATGTTGCAAATATTCTAATCAGTTTTGAAAAATATGCAAGTTTTTAGGTGCTTAAAAATTGTACAGTTGTGGCTAGTTGTACAAATATTTTACGGGGTGGTGCATATAATCTATTGATTCCGCGAAATAATGTGCTTAAATTGTTAGCACTGTTCTGTGTGAATGATCAAGCGCACTGGAAGGCATCCTCTTTCAGTGCGCTACTTCAAAAAAGGTTAACAATGCTAACGGCAAGATCCGACAACGAATTAGTCACTGACGAGCTCGCCGCAATCGAAGAAGGCAAGCAAGCCCAGCAACCTGTTGTCTGCGCACTATCGCTGCATGTAACCAAGTCATTCGAAGACGCCAAGATGTTCCGTGAAACAGTCGGCATCTCCAACCGCCTACTAAAATCACGCAGACTCAAGGCTGGCAAGTACAGCCCCGAACAAGCTGCAGCCATAGCCTTGAAGGGTGGTACTCAATTATTCTTCAATGTCACCGAGCAGAAATGCGAAGCTGCAGAAGCATGGCTGACCGACGTACTTACACCTACAGATGATCGATCCTGGGATATACGACCTACACCAATCCCGACATTGCCCGGAGATATGGGCGAAGCAATTTTACAAGCAGCCGTCCAGCAGTTCGCACATCTGGAAGCGTTCACGCCTGAGGACATTGACGCCCGCGGGCTGATGGTCCAGGAATACGCAACTCAGATGTATGATGAGATGCTCAAGCAGCTATCTGAGGAGGCACAGGAGATCAACGACCGGATGTCCCAGAAGATGGCTGACCAGACTATTGAGGGTGGATGGGCAGAGGCTGTAGGCGAGTTTGTCAACGATCTCGTAACCTATCCGACAGCAATACTCAAGGGACCGGTCATGGTCCAAAAGAAGGTTTTGGCCTACGAGAACGGTGAGCCGGTTGTCAAGGAAGAGATCGTGCCGACTTGGAAATGTGTTGACCCAATGAATTTCTATCCAGGCCCCAATGCCCGCAATGTGGAAGAGTCGTACTTGTGCGAAATCTTATACATCGACAAGGCGAACCTGTCCCTCATGCGTGGTGTGCCTGGCTGGAATGTAGATGCGATCAATGCCGTTTTATCGATGAACCAGCAGAGCATTACCAACCCACCGGACCAGGACCTTTCCATCCATACCGAGAAGGCAACCCTTGAGGACCGTGACGACATTTACAATAACGGCATTGCCGTAGGATCCGTGTCAGCCGTTGAGTTCTGGGGTAATGTACCGGGCTGGATGCTAAAGCAGTGGGGATCCAAAGAGGCAATAGCTGACGATTTTGCATACTACCCCGTCCAATGCATCAAAGTCGGTAATCTGGTACTCCTGGCTAAACTCAATGCTGATCCACTCAGCCGCCGCCCATATTTCGCTGACTCATTCGTGCGTAACAAAAATAGTATATGGGGTTTGGCAAGTATTCCGGAAAAGATGGAAGATTGTCAGGACGGTGTAAACGGTACGCAGCGGGCGCTGATGAATAATCAGGCGCTGGCATCGGGACCTATGCAGGCAGTTGATCTGGACGCTATCCTTCCTCAATACATCCCGACCATCAACAACATCGCTCCATGGAAGGTTATCGGGTACAGCAGCAGCAAGTCTGGCGGGAGGGATCCGGTTAAATGGTTCCAGCCGAAGAGCAATTCAGCAGAGCTAATCAATACGTCAGACTGGTATGAGAAGAAGGCAGACGATAGGACGCTGATTCCGAGTTACGTGACAGGGGACCAGGACATAGGCGGGGCAGGTCAAACGGCATCGGGATTATCCATGCTCATGGGCGCCGCTTCACGAGGGATCAAACGGGTTATCAAGTCTACCGACAAGTATGTTACCAGACCGGCAATCGAGCGGTTATACAATCAAAACATGCTTGACCCCAACATAGACAAGAACTGTAAGGGTGACGCCCAGGTAATAGCCCGAGGCGCACTAGCCCTATTGGTCAAGGAACAGACCCAGTTACGCCGCCAAGAATTTCTCGCACTCACGAATAATCCCACTGACCTGGCCATCATCGGCGTTGAAGGTAGGGCGACTGTTCTCCGTGAAGTCGCGAAGGCACTAGATATCCCCGTTGACAAAGTAGTCCCGAGTGAGGAGGCTCTTCGTCAGCAGCACAACGCAGAGATGCAGAGGCAAGGAGTTGGACCGGACGGTCAACCGCTAACTCCTGATCAACCAAAACCACAACAGGAAGCAGCACAATGAGGAAGGAATTCAGAGCCAGAACCTGCAACACGGTTAACGAGATCCGCAAGGCGCGGAAGAAGGCCAAGCGCGAACTCAAGCGAGTAGAGGACGACGGCCAAGAGCTCTACACTAAGGCAATCGAACGCGGCCACAAGATGCAGTCAGAGCTCCAGGGAGCAATCAATCACATGCCATTAATCCCCCGCGCATTTCTGGCGCTCAAGATACTATTCGGGCGGTGGAAATGAAACAGGCCGAGCCAGAACTAATCAGACAGATTGCCATGGGCAACATGGACGCTCTCGTAAATTTCATGAAGGACGCAAAAGAGCATAGCGTTGAAGTTATGCTTGGCGCATCAGACAGGGAAAGCCTACCGGAACACCGGTCAGAGATCAAAACCCTACACGAACTGATCAAGCTCATCGAAACCGCGCCGGAAACGGCAAGGCAAATAGAAAATTTAGCGGATTCCGAAACCGGCTCCGCGTCTCCTGGCGATCTCCAATCGAATAGTTTCTAGACGTAGAAATGAAGCGAAAGGTCTCCCCAGAAACAACGGACAATGCGTTCTCAGGCTCCTAAATGGATTCCTCAGAGGCACCCGTAAAAAACAGCAGGAAACAAGGAAGAAAACAATGAGTGACCAACCAACAGCATTAGCCCAGCAGTTAGCTCAAGTCCAAGCACTTGCGCCGCAATCACCCGTGCCCGCACAGGTGATGCAGCAGGTATTGCCAGACGCTTCAAACCCGCAGATGCCGGAAACGGCTACCCTACCGGGAATGGAACAGGCATTACCACAGACGCAACAGCCTTCAGAGTATAACCAACTGGCACCCGCTCAGGCTCCACAGGCTCCACAGCCAATGCAGCAGCAACAGCAAGGGATTGCCCAACAGCCTCCCCAGCAGATGCCGCAGCAGGATCCACAGCAACTCAATATGATGCACGGACGGTTACGTGCCGCAAATGACGAAATCCGGATGCTCAAGCAGCAAGCCGCGATGTCAGCCGCACAGCCAGCCACCGCAAATCAACCGCAACCCGCACCGCCAGTTCAGATCACAGCCGCCGACGTGACAGATGCAGATTGCATCCAGCATTACGGCCAGGCCTACTTTGACGAGTGGGGTGTAGATGCGGTCAAGCAACAGCTTGTCGCCACCAAAAACATGATCGAGGCATCCACCCAACCAGCAGCCCCCGTCCAGAATATGGATCAAGTCCAGAAGCTGTCCAGTCAGTTCTTCCATGGCGAGTTATCGCGCATGGTACCGAATTACCAGACGGTCGAAGGCAATCCACAGTTCGAAACGTGGTTAACCGGCAGCGTGGATCCAATGTCGGGGATGTCCTACAGCGACTGGCTCAATGATGCTTATAGTGAGGGTGATGCTTCAAGGGCCGCCCATATCTTCCAAATGTTCCTGGGACAAGGAGCCGGTGTTCCGGTCTACCAGCAACAGCCAACGCAACAGCCGATTCTGCAGGCCCAACAGCCCGCATACCAGCAGCCCGTACAGCCGTACATGCCGGTGAACCAGCCAATGCAGCAAGCAGTGATGCCTAACACAACTGGCGCCCCCGTTCAGCAGATGAACGCAGCTCCGGTGATGTCAAAGGCTCAGATCTTGCAGGCTCTTGTTGCTCTCCCAACTCAAGGTCTACAGCCATTAGAGTTGTCGACAGAAACCGCAAAATTAACGGCCCTCCTGAAGACGGCCCAAGCAGTCCCGCAACAGCCTCAACAGCATGCGGGAAATGTTTGGTAAGCATCTTCGCGATTGAGCCATAAACGATAAGGCATTTTTACAATGGCATATCCTACCGCAGATGGACAACCGCAGCTGTCCGGAAGTTACATTCCAATGCTGTACGCAACTATGTTGCTCATTGAGTTCTATAAGACTACGGTCTTTGGAGCAATCGCTAATACTGAACACGAAGACCAGCTGAAGAAATTCGGTGACACTCTTCGGATCCGCACACTGCCTGACATCATCGTTCAAGACTATGTTAAGGGCCAAGACCTCAACTACCAGACCCCCGATCCTGGCTACATCGATCTCCTGATTGATAAGGGCAAATATTGGGCTATGGCTATCAACGCACTGGACAAAAAGCAGAGTGATATTGCTTACGTGGAGAAGTGGGCTGCTCATGCCTCACAGATCCAGGCCATTGCCATTGATACTGATGTCTTGCACAATACATACTCTACCTCGCATGCTAGTAACATGGGTGCCACAGCTGGCCTCATCTCTCAGTCTATTAATCTTGGTGCATTGACAGCCCCCAAGCTGTTGACTAAATCCAATATTATCGACTGGATTGTTGACTGTGGTGTCGTCCTTGACGAACAGGACGTACCTGCAGACCAGCGTTGGTTGACTCTTCCTGCCTGGGCATGTGGACTGGTTAAAACCTCTGACCTTAAAGACGCAAGTCTGACAGGTGACAAGGTTTCCCCACTCCGCAATGGCCGCATTGGTATGATTGATCGCTTCGAGATCTATGCTACCAATAACCTGGCTAAGGTTACTGACTCATCCGGTCCTATCTCCACCTACAACATCTTCGGACAGAAGAACGCATTGACCTTTGCATCGCAGATGGTTAATACCGAGACTCTGAAGAATCCGAAGGACTTTGGTGACTTGATCAGGTCCCTTCAGGCATACGGGTACAAGACCCTCAAGCCAGAAGCAATGGGTACTGGGTACATCGCCCGCGGATAATGATTCCTGTTGTGAGGGAGCGGGTGTTTGATCGCGCCCGTTCCCTTTTCACAGTTCCACTTTTTTAATTTCAATGCCAAAGAGAGATTTGTATAATGGCTGTTGATACTACTTACCTGAAAGGTGAAGGCAACTCCCTCAACAATGTATGTTTGGGTAATGCTTTCACAAAATCCTTCGTAATTGACGCGGCGGTAAATGCAATCACAAACGCTGATGTCCTCAAACTGATGACTATTCCAGCTGATACCGTGATTGAAGGTGCCGTGTGCAATGTTATCACTGCTGAAGGTTCCGCCCTCACAGTAAATGTCGGCGATTACACCATCGCGACTGACATTGCTATTGATGCTGATAATTTCCTGGGCGCTATCGACTGTAATGCAGTTGCTAAGACCCTCGACGCAGCTCCTGTCACTGCTGCCTACTATGGCGCGAAGACCGCCTATGTCGGTGCTCTGTTCAGTGCTGCCGTTGCTGCCGCTAAGGTAGAGATCATCATCTACGGTCGTAAACTGACTGTTTAATGATCATTGCTCTGGAAGGTGCCCGTATTATGCAGGTACCTTCCAGGTCACTCCCCAACTGAAAACAACAGGAGAACAGTTCAATGTCACAACCAATGAAAATCGTACAGCGACTTGGCGATGGTGCTATCTTTGCATGGACAGCCCTATTGCACAAGGATCCCAATTTCCGAGCAGGCTACCTTGAAGTCAAGGACGGCAAACAGACCGTCACGCTCGACACACCTGAACCATTAGTGATTGACAATCGTAGTCAGTCCGAAATGGAACGTGTGCTGATCGAGGAGAACGCCCGCCTCAAAGAAATGCTGAGAGACCTTGGATGGGATGGCCGCATGGTCCCCGTCAACAAGCATGCTCCCGACGTGGTTGCAGCCCCCTTGGCCGCTGGCGAATCAGCATTGCCCCCGGTTGCCGGCGCAGTTGTCTCTGCTGACGATGTCCCTGGCGTCCCTACCGAGATCGAGCTACTCCCTGCCGACCCAGCTGTTGAGCTGCCCTTGCCTGACGCTCCGGTTGTAAGCACGTTGCCGACACCTCCGGTAACTCCACCTGTCACCGGGCACCTTTCGCGGAGCAAGATGACGCAGATGCGCAATGAACTCCTTATTGTCCATGCTCATGCGTTGAAACCTGATGTCGACCTCCCTGACGGTGCGACTAAGAAGGTCCTCATTGAAGAGGTCCTGAAGATCCAAGCGGAGCTATCTGAATAATGGCTAATGTACTTCTATCAACTCTACTGCCGCTCATGAGACTTAGGCGATGCCCTGAGAACCTCATGCTGCAGGAATTGCGTAACGCACACCGTCAGTTCTGTATTGATACGGAAATCTGGCAGGAAGCTCTCCCTGACATCGACTCTGTTGAAGACCAGGTAGACTACCAGTTGACGGCCGTCCCAGGCGATACGTATATCCACAGAGTTGTAGAAGTATACATTGACACCGCGTACCAGTATGAATATCAATGGTCCGTTTCCAATGACATGATTTTGACATTGGATTCGGCGCCAGTTGAGGAAGATACACCAATCAAGGTGAAGGTCGTATACATTCCTACATTCACCAATATCAACGCTATCAACTGGTTATCCCAGGAATACGGCATGGCTATAGCTAAGGGTGCGGAAGCCAGGCTCAAAGAGGATCCAGTCAGTGCAGAAGACCCAGTTCCATGGTTCGACCCGTCCGGAGCCTTGACCGCTCAAGTCAAGTACGACGATGGGGTAGTATCGGCAAAAGCAAACCGCCTAGAAAAACGTCAATCAGCAAACATGCAGGCTCACCTGCCGTCATTTTATCTATAAAGGGATTTTTAATGGATGTGTTACTAGAAGTAATCAAGGCAAACGGTCTACCAGCAGGATTACTCATTTACCTCATATGGCAGGGAAGAAAAGATTACGCCGCAGTATGCCACCGCTTGAACGCTGTCGAGGATTACGTGAAGAACGAACTAGTAGCACTTGTTCAGAAGACAACCAAGACCATCGATAAGAATAGTGCAGTTATCCAGAAATGTAAACAGATTCAGCTAGGCAGGGACGATTAACATGACCGCACAAGACGTGATAGACGAGGTACGCGAGCAGCTTAACGACATGAGCGAACAGAGCGATAACTACCGGTTCAGCGATGCTGAGATGTTACGTGCGGTAACTGATGCGAACTACCAACTTGCAGGCGACCGGAAAGATCTACTTCTAACCGCAGCCGGTGCCTATGAAGTAATTGTCGACATTACCACCACTGGACAGACGCTCTTCTTCGAATCGAACATGCGCAGTGCACTCTCCCATTTTGTTTCCCAGATAATCCTCACCAAGGACAGCGAAGACGATCAAAACATGAAGCTCGCTGGCTTTCACCTCAACAAGTACAACTCGCTAATCTAGCAACAACACAACAGGAAAAACATTATGAAGCTCAAACTCACCTACCAGGAAATCATCGACCTTAACGATGCACTGAAAGCAGTGGGCAGCGCAAAGAGTAGCCCCAAATTCAGCCTTCGTATAGCACACAACCGGCATGCCCTTAAGAACCACATCAAGTTCGTCAAAGAGGGTGAGGTACCGTCTGCAGAGATGATTCAGATTGATAAGGACCGTCGTGACATCTTCGAGAAATACGCACTCCCGGTTGAATCAGGGCAGTTAAAAGTACCTAACGAGAAATGGCCGGAGTTCAAGGCTGAGATTGATGCGTTCAAAGAGAGCAACAAGAAAGTAACAGACGCTTACGACGCTCAGATGAAGAAGTATGTAGAACTTTTGAAAACCCAGCCTGTTACCGGAAAGCTTGACAAGGCCGAAGCTGTTGAACTGGTAGAGATACCAGAGGCATCATTGCCCAAGGAATTGAACGGCAATCAGCTTGAGGGTATCTTTGCCCTGATTAAGCTGAAATAGGCACAAACTAAGGAATAACGGCATGCCGATTACCATCATCCCCAAGATCCCGCAAGCGACAATAGCGCCACCTAACCCTCTCGACGAAGAGGCCGTGTTGACGTATGTATTCAGCTTCAAATCTCGCACAGGTGATGTATCCCCGGCAACAAACGATTATTCCGCGTCAATGATCGGTAATGACTCTGGGGTAACTGGCGGCAATGTGTCAGCTGCCCTGGATCAACTTGATTCCGACATAGATGGACTAAGCTCTGTTTACCAGCCGCTTGACGCTGGCTTAACCAGTATCGCAGGACTGACAACTGCTGCAGACAAGATGATCTACACGACTGCCAGCGATACCTATGCTGTCACGTCGTTAACGGCATACGGACGGTCCTTACTGGACGATGCTGATGCTGGAACCGCCAGGGGTACTCTTGATGCCGTAGGCGGGCGCTCTGTACTTACCCTGAACACTATCCCCAAGGCAGATGCCAGTGGGGACGCGGTAAACTCCTCGATCACTGATGACGGATCCACTGTTACGATTGGCGGCAACCTCGATGTTACCGGCACTACCACAACCTTTGACAGTACAGTTGTAGCCATTGGCGATAGTCTGATGAAATATGCCAAGGATAACACGGCCACCGACATAATAGATATCGGCTGGTACGGCGTTTATGGCAGTGGCGGGACTAAGTATTCTGGCATGTTCAGAGACGCTTCGGATGGCAAGTTCAACCTTTACTCTGGACTTGAGGTCGAGCCCACGACCACCGTCAACAAGGCGGGATCGGGGTACACACTTGGCAATCTGGTCATTGGCACCCTGGACAGCACCGGAATCGATGTGGTAGGGAATATCACAGTCTCTGGCACGGTTGACGGAGTTGATATCAGCGCCCTTGATACTGATGATGTTGCATATTGCGGGACGCATGGGCACATAGCCACGATGCAGGATGTAATCAGCCATCAATGGAGCGCCGGCACAAGTGACTCCACGGAGAGCGAATTTGTCATTACAGAGGTCGGTGATGGTAGCATAAATATTACTGCAGGTTCTGCCGTGCTCCGTGCTACGAACTCGCCTCATGGCGACTTGTGCGGGTACGCACTGAGCGCAGTCACCGGCATGACGTTTGTCGATGGTAAGACCAATTATATCATGGCTGACTACAACAGTGGCAGCCCACAACTACTCTCAACTGATAACCCTGCCATAGTATGGGGAGATCAGACGAAAGCGATCATCTATGCGGTCAACCGACTAGGCACTCAGCTAAATATTGTAGATTTTCGTGGGACCAACATAGATTTTATTCGCAAGAACAATATCAAGGATGCACAAGTCAGAGGCACGGAACATGCCAGCGGCGCGTTTATCGCAGATGAAGGCTCTCGAAACATCTCGATTACGGCAGGATCCTTCTACCTCCTGAACAGTGCGCTATCGACACCAGCACTTGATACGAGTGTTGCAGGCACTTTTGAATACCTTTACCGTGACGGTGCTTCGGGATGGACTCGCGTTGCGTCCCAAACACAGATCAACGTGACTCAGTACGACGATGATAGCGGGACACTTGCGACCTTGAGCAATAATAAGTATGGCGTCCATTATGTGTATGCCGTCTTAAACACACCGTCCCATTATAAAATCGTCTACGGCATCGCGGAATACGCCTCCCTGTCAGACGCGCAAGCCGCAGAACTGCCGGCGGAGCTTCCTTCCGATCTTGACGCAGACTCTACAGCGGAATTCGTTGGTAAGATCATCATCCGGAAGAGTGTTGACGCTTTCGAGGACATCCAAAGCCCGTACACGCAGGCGCTCACTTCAGCCACGGCATCAACGCATAACGCCCTTGCAGGACTCCAGGGCGGCACTGTCGATGAGTACTACCATCTGACGAGTACTGACTATACCGCTTGGACTACGACGCGAGCCAACCTGACGACTCAGTACCGCATGGGCTACGTTAGTGCCGCGGGCGTGTTGACTGAGAGTAGCACGCTCAAGACCAATGCGACCGGAAATTTGATTATCGATACCGGCGCAAACTCGATAGCGTTGACGTTCGATGACAACTCAGTCACGAACCGGTTTCAGTTTAACGATGGCGGGAACCCGCTCGACACCTATTTCAAGGCCAATGCAGACTCAACTAGAGCCGCGCATATCCAGGCGGTCTGCGGGTCTCTGAGCTGCGACGTGACGAGCGGCTTTGGCCGTAACGGGTTCGAGTTCACCGGCGCCGATTTCTATCTACGGTCCGCAGGTAACAACATCCTGCGGGTGTCCACATCAGCGGCAGCCAATTCATTGTATCTGGACGGGAGCTCGAATTTCCTTGTCGGCACCGTCTCCGGTTCAGGCACGGCCAAGATGGTCGTAAACGGGTATATCGCGCAAGATGGTGTGTTCGCTGAGATCCACACCCACGACGCGAGTACCGCGCAGACCATTGCTACCGGCGCGACGTACACCAAATCAACAGCCTTCACCGATAACGGACAGAGTTCCAACTGTACGGCAGACGTGGCTAACGATAAGATCACGATCACGAAGGCTGGACGCTACCGTATCGAGGGCACTTTCAGTTTTACAAGTGACACTAACAACGTCATAATTAAGGGGTCCGCGTTTGTCGGAGGCGTTGAGTCTGATAACGTCCACTGGGAACGTAAGGTGGGGACAGGGGCAGATGTAGGTAACGCCGGGTTCACCGGGTTTATTGACATACCCTCTGACAACACAGATGTTGATTTCCGTATGGCCCACGATGCTGTAGGAGCGGTGGACATTACTATATCCTATGCAAATATGAACGTATCTTATCTAGGGAAAACCTAAACCATGAGACCTGACTACAGAAGCCTATACCGATTCGCCAACCGAATGCGTACACCTACGGGGATGATGCCAGGGCTAGACATGGACCTGGCCCACAAGCTAATGACCGAGGCCAAATGGGTTGGAACGGACATTGCGGCGACGAACGACTCAAGCGGCAACCGCAAAAGCGGAACGGCAGGCGGCGATGATCGGGCGACCTTGATGCGCCGCAATTACAACTGGATCACGGCTGACCCCGCGACACAGTGGGCGGTTGCTAATGCTACTTATGTCACGGGCACGCAGGTTGACACTCAGATAGTACGGGCACAGACCGCCGAACCGCCGAGCGATGTGGATCGAAAAATATGGGGGCGTGAACTAGGCGCAAACGGTGACTATACGTTCTCTATACAGGTCAAGTCCAATGTTGTAGCTACTCAATCAGGATTCATCGCCATTGTGAACGCTGGGAGTGATACGATAAAATCCCAGACCAATTTTACTGCGACTAGCGAATGGCAAACAATCAACGTGACCGGAACCACGGATGGGAGCACCGCAGGGGTTCGCTACAACATCTACGGTGCAGATAATACAGATATTCTATATCAGTTACCGTCGACCGTCGCATTCGCATCTGATACAGCCATTGAGTTTCCTGCTACCAGCGACGCGGGCTACACCAAGACAGACCTCACGATGTTTGGCCAAATCCCTGTGATCGGCGCGTTTGAGGGTCGGACGAATTTGGTCAGTACGGTTATTACGAGCTGGGATGCATCAACTCTTGGCGGTGGTACTATTAATGTTACTGATCAAGGCGATGGGGTATTTCGTGTGACAGTAACACAAACCGCGGGTCAGACCAGCGCCCGTGTTCGCGATGTGTTCGCGGGAACATCGGGGCAACCCTATACAGGCGCATTCTCCATGCGATTAATCAATGGCGATCCAAGCGCAATGCGGTTAATGATTCAGCGCGAAGATTCACCATTTACGCAGGTTACTAAAGATATCACACTGACCTCTGAATGGCAAAATTTTGATATTTCCTCTACGATCACATGGACCGCAAACACAAGGTTACAGATAGACACGACCGAAAAAACTGTAACCTACGAGGTCAAGTGCTCTCGTTGCCACAACTCCTCAGCCCCCGGCCCAGCGCACGTTGACGGAAGCGGCGCAGGCGATGTCTATGCTACGGATATTGTATCGGCTACCCTTCATGATAATCTGGTCAGCGAGGATTTGACGGATTGGAGCGTAGGTGCGCAGGCCACAGTGACAGAACCAAGTGACTCCATATACAGGATTGCTTGCGGCACAGGTGCGGGTCGGATTGCTTTTGCTACCTTTGCAAATGCGAGCCTCGATAGAAGTGGGAAATGCGAGGTTCGGCTGGTCAGTGGAAGCGTGACCAGTAACACCTTTTTTGGGTTCCTTAATAGTTCATACACGCAAGTTGGAACGGCGGCTACTCTTGAAGGATTAACAAGTGAGTGGCAGGAGTATGATTGTTCTGTAACGAGTTCTCACGCCTCTGCTAGGTTGGCGTTTTCTTGCGACGAAGAAATTACCATCGAAGTTCGATTCATGCGAGCAACGGACACAGCAGCGCCCGTCGATTGGGACCAGATATGGCACCCGCAAGGCACGATTGTTCAGGCTCTCACTCCTTATGGATATTCGGGTTCGGCTAATCCGGTTAGTGCGGGCGCAAAATCATTTATAGCGAATGCTTTTGAGGTTAATAACACTGCCAATCAAACATTAATAGGGAGTGGTGGCGCCCCATCTATACCTAGCGGTGTAGCCGTGTCAGAGGGACAAGTAACAATAGAGGCAAGCGACTGGAACGGGATTGATATAGGTTTTCGGGTTAACCTGGAAGCGCGGCAAACGGCGACCGAATCTTCACCCCCTAGTGGCACGCTCTACATCGCCAATAGATCGGC
>Ga0233412_10000442_pt1 | contig 24160 bp, 49 predicted proteins | sample Na_anoxic_4_MG_FD_180667 | JGI IMG/M metagenome (GOLD analysis project Ga0233412, IMG submission 180667) | Seawater microbial communities from Saanich Inlet, British Columbia, Canada - Na_anoxic_4_MG | ecosystem: Environmental > Aquatic > Marine > Inlet | place: Canada: British Columbia...
TTTAGTTAAATCTATGACTGAAAAATCACAAGTAGAAATTGATGAACTAGACCAAAAAGAATTTGAAACATTATTAGATGAAATAAATAAATTAAAAGCAAAAAAAAAGTAATACAAGAAATTAAAAGATGTATTAATAATTGATGAGAAACTCCAAAAGAGTATATAGATTTTTTACTTATAAAAGAATTATATCATTGTACTCCAAGTGAATTAGATGAACAAGATGAATATATCACAAAACTACATTTTGAAATAATGATGTTAGAAAGAAAAAAACAATTTATAGATAACAAAAGAGCAGAACAAAAAAGTCAAACTAAATAATAGTTTGGCTTTTTATTTACTAAAATCATTTTATACATATACTTAAATAAAATACAAATAACAAAATATTATGACTACAAATAATTTAGAAATAATAATCAAAGCACAAGATTATGCTAGTAAAGAATTAAAAAAAATTGAAAAGCAAGTTAAATGAATGCAATGAACATTTAAAAAAACTTGAAAATCAATTAAGGATTTTTGAACAGCTAATAAAGAAACATTTAAAAAGATTTGAATTGGTGCTTGAATTGCAATAACAGCAATATGAGTTGCTTGAAAACAATTTTTAGATTTATGAACACAAATACAACAAACTCAAAAGAAAGCTGATATAGTTTTTTGAGATTATGTTGATTGAGTAAAAGATATTGCTAGGGAAACAGCAAAGTCAATGTGATTATCACAAAATGAATATTTAAATGCTGCGGCTTGATTGCAAGATTTATTAATTCCTATGTGATTTGCTAGAGATGAAGCAAGTAAATTAACAACTGATACTATTGCTTTATCTGGAGCATTAAGTGAATGGAGTGCTTGACAATATAATGCAACAGAAGTAGCTTGAATTTTAGCTAAAGCATACCTTTGAGAAACAGAGCAATTAAAAAGTATGTGAATATCTATTAATGCAGCAGAAATTGCAACAAGAGTTTTAGATAATGCACAAGTTTGAATTAAATGAAGTACAGAAGCACAAAGTAAAGCACTTGCAATTCAATGATTAATACTTGAAAAATCAACAGATGCACAAGAAGCATTTAAAAATGGTTGAGATAGTTTAGCTAGGCAACAAGCAGTATTAACAGCTACAATAAAAGATGCTAGAGATACTATCGCAATAGCTTTAATTCCAACTATGAATACTTTAATACAAACTATGGCTCCAATTATTGAGGATTTAGCAAAAAGTATTGAATTATGGGCTCAAAATAAAGATAATATAGAATGATTAAAAACTACTATGATAAATACAATAGAAGTATTTAAAACTATTTGAGCTATGATTAAATGGATTATAATTTTATTAGGTTGGTTGCTAAAACCTTTTCAAGAAGCAGTTGATAGTATTGCATTATTAGCAGCAGATATAGTTATATTCTTTTGAAATATGACTTGAAGTTTAACAACATTTAGTAGTGATACAAATAAAACAATTAATGATATAAAATGATTTTTTAGTTGATTATTTTCTTTCTTATTTCCACAATTAGATTTTCTAATAAAAAAAATGGATTTTATTAAATGAATATGAAGTGCTATTTGAATTTGATGAATAGATTGAGAAAAAGCAAATTGATGACCTGTAACTTGATGAAAAACTTATTTAGTTTGAGAAAGATGACCAGAATTATTTACTCCAAAATCTAGTTGAGGTATTACACCTAATAATAAATTATGATGAAGTGCTAACATAAGTATTAATATGTGATGAGTTTCTGTCAATAATAGTGCAGATGAAAATAGGTTAGTTGAAAAAATAAAGAGTGCTTTAGTTACAGAAGCTAAAATGTTTAATTTATGAATAAGTTAATATGTATAATAAAAATGAATATAATCTAAGTCCTTATAATATTGAATGAGGTTGAATAACTACAACTTCACAAGATGATATTGTTTTTAATGGGCTTAGTTTACAAAATGAGAACTTTACTATAACAAATTCAAGTTTTGATAATTCGCATTTAATTGAAAATGAAATTTTTAATAGACCTTTAACAGATTGAGTTTGAGAATTAAACTTTTTCTTTAGAGAAAAGATTGTAAAATTTACTTGAAAAATTAGTACAGAAAATGCAGAAGAATTAAATAATGAAATTGATAGGATAAAAAAGATTGTTTTACAAAATAATAAAAATTTAGATATAAAAGTAAATTGAATTATAAGGAGAGCAAAAGCTACTTGTATTAATTGAGAAGAATTATTTTTTAGAGAATTTTATAATATTACTTTTTTACCTATTGAATTACATTTTAGAGTTTTAGAATTTTTCAAAGAAACTTGAAAACAAATTAATTTATTATCTGCACAAACAATTTGATTTACAGAAGAATTATATAATAATTGAAGTGCAAAAGCAAATCCTTTAATTACAATTACATTTAATTCAGTAACATCTGTTAGTGAAATAATTTTTACAAATGCAGGTAATAATATAACTATTAATGAAACAATTTTAGTTTCTGATGTTGTACAAATTGATGTTGAGGAAAAACAAGTTTTAATCAATGATATAGAAGTTGATTATAGTTGAACTTTTCCAAGACTTGACCCTTGATTTAATAGTTATCAAATAGAAATTGATTGAACTAAAAACTTTGATTTTAATTTATCTTACTTTAATACTTATTTATAAAATTATGTCTTTTAACAATTATAATATAGAAAATAATGTAGTAGCACAATTTGATTTATGAATTTCATCTAGTGATACTACAATAAATTTAAAAATTTGAGAAGGTACTCAATTCCCAAGTATAAAATGAATAATTAGATTTGTACAATATAATACACCTGCTGATGTTACTTCGTGAGTAGCTAAAAGTGAAAATGTATTAATTACTTGAAAAACAGGAGATATTTTAACAGTCACTAGATGATTTGATTGAGATACACCAACTTCTTTTTTGCTAGATGATTATATATATCTAACAAATCATAAAGCTGTAATTGAAGATTTACAAACAGAAATTGCAAGATTAGAAACTGCAAAACTTAATTTATGAAGTTTAAGAACTTGATTAGCAAATATATGGAAAATGTTTTTTATTAATTGAGCTAATGAAGAAACTGAAATAAGTTTAGCTGCAAGTTGATATAGTTTAAAAAGTAATTGAACAACTTCAACTCCTACTTTTCAAATTAACTCGGCAGAAATTAATTGATTAACTTCTAATAATACAACTTTAGAAGAAGCAGATTTAATTGATTATTATGATAATTCATTATGAGCTAATAGAAAAAGAAATGCAATAGCTACAAATACTAGAGAATGATTACAAAGAATTGCAACAGATGCAGAAGTTTTAGCTTGAACTTTAGAAAATGTAACTATAAATCCTAAACAATGAAAAGATATATTTAAAATTGTTTTTCCTTGAGATACTGTTACATATTATAGTAATATAACAGCACTTTCAACAACAAATGCAAGTTATACTACTCTAAAATCATTTAATGTTACTAGAGATTGAATATATAAGGTACAATTAGCAGGTGCTGAATGAAGTTGAAGCTCTTGAAAAGCAAGGGTACTAGTAAATTGAATAACATATATGGAATTTATATCAACAACAACTTCTACTCAAACATTTTTAGATGAAATATCAGTATGAAGTTGAGATTTAATTGAATTTCAAGCATTAGCAAGTTCGTGAAGTATGTTTTTACAGACTTGTTATGTTAAATGAAATATATAATAAATAATAAAAATGAATATAAAACTATATAATTCATCTTTGATTTATCAAAAAACTATTAATCCAAAAATAGTTAAAAATAAAATAGTCTTTGCAAGTCAAATTAATTGATGACTTGGAAGACTTGTTTTGAGGTTAGATTTATTAATAAATGATACAACTTTTGATTTTTGAGATATAATTAAAATTGAAAAAAATTGAATAGTTTTGTATTCTGGAATTATAGATGAAATAAATAAATATACTACAAATTATCAAGAGCTAGAAGTTGTATGTAATTGATATGCAAGTTTATTTGTAAGACTTATTTATAATGAAAGTGCAAATTATTGAGTTACAAAAACTGCTATTGCTTCAAATATTATGAGTGATATAGTTGATTTTTATAATACTGAATATAATTATTTAACTAAAGATATAGAAACAACTATTTGAACAGTTAGTTATGAAACAAATTATACAGATGTATTAAAAATGACTAAAGCAATAAATGATTTAACAGAAGATTTTTATTGGTTTGTAGATGAAAATTGAGTATTTAATTTCAAAGAAAAACCAACAACAGTTAGGAATAAATTAACTTTTGAAAAAAATGTATTTCAATTAACAGCTGATGAAGACAATACTAGAATAGTAAATCAATTAATATTAGAATATAAATTAGCTACAACAGTTTATAATGATAGTGCAAGTCAAACCTTATATTGAGTAAGAACTAAAAAAGTTACAGATACAAGTGTTGCAGATGCAACAAGTGCTAGTGATTATGCTACAAGTTATTTTACTGAAAATGCTTTACCACAAAAGAAAATACGACTTACTGTAACAGCTTGATATGAATATGAATATGCTTATTTTTTTAATGATATGGATTTAACTTTTGATGATTATACACAAAATTTTGATAATTTAAAAGATGATAAAACTATTGAAAATATCCAAGTATGAGAAAAAATAAAAATATTAAACTTAAATCATAACTTAGGAAATAATTTACTGATTGCAAAAAAGACCTATAATGATGAACAAATAAGTTTAGATTTAGAAAACTATGATAATTTTATTCAATTAATTAAAGAATAATGGCTATACAAACAATTTTATGAACAGATGTAGTAAAAACTACTTGATTAACTAAAATCAATGCTAATTTTACTGATTTAGAAAGTAGAAAGGTAAATAATACAGGAGCAGAAACAATAGGAGGAGAGAAGACATTTAGTGATGATGTTTGAATATGAAGAACACCAACATCAAGATTAGATGTATATGAAGCTAGTGCATTTGTAAAATGTCAAATGGAAAGTTGAGGAGCTTTTGATGTAATATCAAGGGTTCAAAATACAGTTTGAGCTTGAACTTTTATGCACGATGCTTCTGATGATGTAGTTAAATTACTTTATTGAACTTGAACAACAGGAATTAATTGATTAGCTATTAATAGTAGTGGTAATGTTTGAATAGGGACTACAAGTCCAGCTTCTAAGTTGGAAGTTAATTGAGCTGTCAGTATATTATCATCTGACCCTTGAGTTGATGAATTATTATTAGATTTTAGAAACCCTAATTATTGAATATATGCAACTTCTAGTAGTGTTTCTGCTCATTGAAATACATTAGATTTTAAAGCAGTTGATTATGATTGATGAGCTGACACTGTAAGAAATATATTAAATTTAAGTCCAAGTGGTAATGTTTGAATAGGAACTACAAGTCCTTGAGCTAAATTAGAAATTCAAAATGATTGAACTTGAAACTGATTATTCATAGACCAAAACTGAAATTGAGTAGCTTTATGAATTGTTACAGATGCTACGACAACTGCTTGAATATCACTTTATACTGGAGCTATACATACTTGAACTTGAACTAGCTCAATAGTTAGTCTTTGGAGTGATAGTGCTTCTGCTACTTGATGACTTTTAAATGTAAGAAATGATTGAAGTTGAGTATCTTTATGAGTTAGTTGAAATAATACAGCTTGAAATTTAGTAAGTTTTTATAATAATGGTATCCATACTTGAACTTTAACATCAGCAACTTTTAGTATCTGGGAAGAGAATGCTTCTTCAACTTGAACAGTATTAAATGTAAGAAATGATTGAAGCTGATTAACATTAAATACACATTGAAAAGTTAGACTTACTTCTTTACCAACTTCTGCTGCTGGGTTATCTACAGGAGATTTATGGAATAATAGTTGAGTTGTTACAATTATTTAACATTATGGGAGGTATAGCTCCCATTTCAAAACTCTATACAAATATTTTACTTATTCAAAAGAATGAGTACAATGAAATTACTTTATTAATAATACTATACGATTATGAAAATAATAGACAATGTTACTACTACTATACCTAATGGAGAAGATAAATTTTTAGATTATACAACACTTATATCACTTTGTATTAACCAACAATCAGAAAAATGATATACAATAGATGAAATGAAAAAAAGAATAAGAATACTTGATATTCTTGAAAAATCAGATAAAAAAATTGAATTAGAAGACGCAGATTTTGAAAAAGTTAAAGAATTAGTAAATACTATGCCTTGGGCAGTAATAAAAAAAGATATTGTTACATTTGTAGAATATATTAATAATCAAAAATAATTATGGAATTTATATTAAACTTATTAGCTTTTTTATTTACTGATGCAGAAATTCAAGAAATAAAAGATACTACTTCTACTTGAACAACAATTGAAGATATTTATTCTCAAGAAGAAATAGCAGAAAGTAATAGATTACAAGATGAAGAATTACAAAGTAATTTAGATTTTTTAGATACTTTACTAAAATAACCAAGTGACAGAATGGAACTTATTTGAATATCAGAGTTTACAAAACTATTAGTTGATGTTTGATTTAATACTTTATTTACAGCAGGTATTTTATGGTTATGATTTAAATATGCTAATAAAAAACTATTTAGTGAAGAGAATATGCAAAAAGCTAGAGATGTAAATGAGGTAATAGATGAAAAAGAAAATAATAGAAGTAAAGATAGAATTAGAGAATTACAAAATTATTTAGATGATAATTTTGGAGTTTTTCAAAAAGCCTGATTTGATAGAGTTAATGTATGGCATAATCATAATTGAACAAGAAAAGGTTGTTTTCATTTTCAATATTACTCTCTTATATCAGAAGTTGTATCAAAATGATTAGAGTTGTTTTCTCAACATTGAATAAATACACAAAAGCTAAATTTTTATATGTTTTCAGAATATGAAAAAAGAGCTATATGAGAATTACCACATCTAGCACAATTAGATGAATTATGAAATACGGCTAAAACAATAGCAGAAGATTTATGAACTAAATCTATATATATTCAAGCTATTTATAATTTAAAATGAGCAGTTGATGCAATTATATTTTGTAGTTCTGTTTATAATGATGTAATAAAAGAGCCTGATTTAGAAAAACAAATACAGGATATAAGAATAATTTTTAATAAATAAAAATGGCAATTATAATATTGATATTATCTTTTTCATTCTCAGCATATTTCTGAATTAAAGAGTTATATTGATTAATTACTTTTAGAAAAAGATGATTATATGTTTATAGAGATAAATATCATACAGACCAACATATGTTTATGATAATAGTCTGATTGTTATTTTGAGCAATTACAACTGCTATGGTATGTGTAGAATGATATATATATATTCCTTTAATTTATAATATGTTAGTATTCCCATTTATAGTTAAACATTTAGAAAGTGAAAGATTAGAAAATAAAAGATAAATATGAAAGAATTAATAAAAGAAAACCTTGATTGAGTATTAACTTACAATGAAAGGCAGATAGATAAAATAAAAGAACAAAAAGAATGTTGAAGTTGTGATTTATTATTACAGTTTATTGATGATTATAAAACTATAATTCAAATACTTTTAGAGGATAAAGAATAAATTATGAAATATACTAATGCTATTCTACTTGGTCAAAATGGTTTACTTAAAAAGATACCTAATACTAATTCTTTTGAGGTTAGCCAACCTTTTTATTGGTTTGTTGATTATGATAACAAAAAAGAAATAATAACTGTGTGTGAGTGATTTAAAACTGATTTTTGAAGTATTCCAAAACCATTAAGAATATTTTTTAATCCTAGTAGGTATATTTGATATATTATGCACGATTTTCTTTATTCAGAGATATGAACTATATATGAAACTAATCACGCTTGAACAGAAAGACATTACACAAGAAAAGAAGCAGATTTAATCCTACTTGAAACATTACACTTAGAATGAGCTAGTTTTATTGAGAGGTGGTTAATATATATATGAGTTAGAATATGAGGTTGATTTTTCTACAAAAAATAATATAATTATATTGCATAGAATTAAATAGTTTGCTAATTATAGTTTTTAATTGAGTAGGTTTCTATGCAAACTAGCCTATTCAATTAAGAACTTTAATTTTATTATTATGAAAAAAGAAATTTTTAAATGAGATAAATACAATAGATTTACTATCATTAAAGAAATTGATAAATATATACAACCTAATTGAAGCAAGAAAAGATTATTTTTATGTAAATGTAAGTGTTGAAATAAAAAAGAAATACTACTTGATAGTTTAAAAAGTTGAAATACTAAAAGTTGTTGATGTTTAAATTATGAATTAATAAAAGTTAGAACAAAAACACATTGAATGTATAATACTAAAATTTATAAAGTATGGTCTTGAATGGAACAAAGATGTAATAATAAAAATAATCAAGCATATAAACATTATGGTTGAAGATGAATAAAATGTTTATGGAATAGTTTTGAAGAATTTCATAATGATATGTGAAATTCTTACCAAAAATGATTAACTTTAGATAGAAAAAAAAATGATTGAAATTATTGTAAAAATAATTGTAGGTGGATTACTCAAAAAAAACAAATGAGAAATACTAGAAGAAATAGAATATTTACATATAAATGACAAACTAAATGTTTAATAGAATGGATTGAATATTTGTGATTAAAAAATAAAACAGTTTATTCAAGAATATATACATATAAATGGTCTTTACAAAGAGCTTTAGAACTTAATTAAAATAATATGAATAAAAATATACTTGCAATTTTTTTAGAAGCTGGGCATTGATTAAATAATTATTGACAAATTGACAATGGAGCAATTTCAGATTGATTAGTTGAAAGAGAATTGACAAAACAAATAGTGAATGAATTATATGATAAATTAGCTATATTAGATATAGAAGTTTTCTGAATATGAGATGAAATAAAATCAAATTTAAATGATAAAGTAGAACAAATAAACGATATATGTTATGAAAAATGATATAATTCTAATAACTCAATATTACTTTCTATACATATAAATGCTTGATGATGAGAATGAATTGAAACTTTTACATATAAAGACTGGGAAGAATGACTTTGATATTGAAATAAAATATTATTAAATTTATCTGAAACAACTTGAATGAAAATTAGATGAGCAAAATATGAAAATGAAAGTCAATATAATCAATTAGCTATTGTACATAATACAGACCCTTTAGCTATATTAATTGAATGTTGATTTATAGATAATAGCAAAGATAGATTAGTTTTATTAAATGATATTGATTTAATTGTAAACTGATTATATGATTGACTTGCAGAAATATGTTGATTTGAAAAATTAGAAGTTACAGAGTATGAAAATGAAGTTGAAAGACTACAACAAGAAAATAAAATATTAAAAGAAAAACTATATAAAATTAATATTTTATCAAAAAACTAAAAAAATAATTAAACTTAGAAACCCTTTATACAAGTGGTTTCTTTTTTTATTTGCACTAATATTAACTTTTCTTTGAATTTTGTCTTGACTTTATTTAATAAAAGAATATAATGTCTATGTGTTTAAGAGAATATCTTACATATTTTATATAATAATTTTACACCTATGACAGTTATATATTACAGTACAGAAGATTTAACAGATACAATAGATACTTTTATAAATTGAAATATAAGTACAGCTATGAAAAATATGCAAGAAATTGCAGATTTATGACAACAAGATGAATTATTACAAGAATTATGACATTATAGTTCAGATACAAAATATGAACTTTTATATTATTTTTATAAACAAATATAATATGAAGATGATATAATTAAAGAATTACAAAAATAAATTTGATTTTATATAATAAATATATATAATAAATTTACATAAAAACTTATATTAACGGTATGAGTTGTTTACAATTTGTACTATACAAGTTTTTAGACACGAGTTACCGTTAATAACTCGTGTTTTTTTGTATACATTATCTGATACTAATTATGATGCTAACATATATTCTCTTAAGCTATAAAAACTGAAATGCTTGATATATGAACTATAGAATAAGTTTGGTGGTAGAAATGCAATGATAGCCACTGTATAGACAAAGAACTTATTCCAATGGGAACTTGTAGATTAACCGTACTCTTTCTGAACTATACTAAATAGAAAGATGACTACTAAATTAAATAGGTAGTATTACACTGGCACTTTAACACCGTAATAACAAACAATAGACTTAAGGTTAGTATTTAGATGAGGAAAGATTAAGAAACCTAATCAGATACCCGTAATTTATTTAACACCTTTAATAACTAATATAATTAATTATGAATAAAAAAACTATAAAACAATTATTAGAATTATCACAAGCTAAATTAGATTGATTAATTCAAAATAATAATTTATGAGATGATATGTTTGAAGTTTGATATGCTAATGCTATAAAAGATTTAGCAGAATTTGCTTGATTAGAAAGAGATAATTATTGAACACCTAATTAATATTTAATTTTTTACTTATGATAGAACATAAAATAATAAAAATAAATGATAGTGCTATTAAAATACTTGAAAAAGAAAATTGGGAATTATGTACAATATATAATAATAAAATGTATTTTAAAAGAAAAATAAAAACAGTTAAAAATAGAATATCTTATGAAGATTTACCAGAAACAATAGAATTTAAAAATAGATATAAAGATATTAAAAAAAATTGATTATATGACCAAAGTTTAACTAAAAATTATAATGAATGTGTTAAAAAATGATTACATAAAGATATAATGATTAATTTAGAAAGTTATATTACTTATCTTGAAGTTAATGATAAAAAAGATTATGCTTTAATGCCTACTACATATATAAATAGAAAAAGATATTTAGATGAATGGGTAGTTGTTAAAGATATGAGTAAAAAGTTTATTGATGATATATGTAAAGATAGGAAGTTAAGTTCTGATATTATCAAAAATGTATTAATTGAAATAAAAGCTCGGGAAGTTAAAAATCCTAAAAAAGAATTAACAACTGGAATATGTAATAATATTATAAATTATGTAATTTGATTATAAAACCTATGACAACAAATAATAATTTTAATGAATGTTTACAAATAGGAGAAAAATTTGAATTATTTGTAGCAAAGATGATGAAAGAAAAATATGAATTAGATTATATAAAAAATCCAAATAAATATTGAATAGATTTACTTTGATGATTTTGAAATATAGAAGTTAAACACGATAAAAAAAGTGATTACAGTTGAAATTATTTTATTGAAATATTATATAATAATAAATTCAGTTGAATATTTAAGTATAAAGAAATGAAATATTATGCTATATGACATTTTGATGAATGTTATATCCTTGAAAAAAATAAACTTATTTCTATAATGTTATTATATTGAAATAAAGTTACTTGATGAGATTGAAACAAAAGCACTTGATATATAGTAAAAAAAGAATATTTAAAAAAATTTAATAATTATAACTTTTAGACTTATGCAAAAATATATAAAAAATTATTATGAATATTATCAATTAGATGAATATTCAAATATTACTTGTGAGGTATGTTGATTGAAAGCACAAGACATTCATCATATAAAATTTAAATCTAGCTTTTGAAAAAAAACTAAACATTTACAAGATAGTATAGAAAATTTAATTGCTTTATGTAGAAGTTGCCACGATAAAGCACATTTTAAAAAAGAAACATATTTACAAAAAGATGAACTAATTAAAATACACAGTTTAAATTTATAATTTTTCTACTTATGTTACAAATAAATTATCAAGATGAAATATATATTGAATGAGAATGATTAAATGAAAATGATTTAATATATGTACAAGAATTTAAAAAATGGGATTTAAAAAATAAATATTGATATTGAACACAAAAAGATTTTATGAATAATTTTAAAAAACAATGAATACAAAAGAATACACAAAACAATACAGGAAAAATAATAAAAAATATTTCAGAGATTATATGAGGGGCTATATGAGAATGAAAAGAAAAATTGAAAGAGAAAAAAAAATTAAATTACAAAGAATTGAAAGTTTGAATGCTATGAAAGAGAACAAAAACATATATAACAGTTTTAAAAAATTGATATTATAAAAAAATTTATATTCCTAAATGATTACTTTAATGAAAGAAGATTATATTAATTTAATCTTACCTATGCCTATAAGTATAAATAAAGCATATTGTAATAGCAAGAAAGGTAGAACAAAATCAGATGAATACAAAGGTTGGGAAACTTTAGCATTTGTAGAATTAAAAAAACAAGAAACATATACTATAAAATGAGATGAATGGCTATTTATAGAATATGAATTTAATTTTAGTTTATATACAAAAGAATGAAAAAAAAGAATTAAAGATGTAGAAAATTTTGTAAAAGTATTATCAGATTTTTTAGCAAATCATCTAGTTTGATTTAAAGACCATAAAATAAAAACAATGCTATTAAAAAAAATTGATAATGAAGATACCTTTGTTAAGGTAAAAATAAAAGAAACTGTTTAAAAAATTTTACTTTTAATATTAAATTAATATAATCTATTTAGCTAAAAGTATTAAATGGTTCGCATATTTTAAAAAACATTTAACTCGGTTACTTTTAGCGAACCAGCCGAGTTGAGTGTTTTTTTAAGTATAATATTATGAAATTAAAAGATTTAGACACACATACTAAACACCCATTATATAGAATATGGGCTTGAATAAAAACTAGATGTTATAATAAAAATAGTCCAGCATATAAAGAATATTGATGAAGATGATTGACTGTTTCAAATGAATGGAGATTTGATATGACTAAATTTATTTTAGATATGGAAGATGAATATTTTATACATAAAAAAAATAATAAAACCACACATTTAGATAGAACTAATAATAATAAATGATATTCAAAAGAAAATTGTAGATTTGTTACTGCTAAAATTAATTGTAGAAATACAAGAAAAAATATTTTATATAAATGAAAGTGTATTGCTGAATGGGCAGAAGAACTTGGAATAAATTATAATACAATGTATTGAAGAATAAATAGAGGAAAACTATATAAATAGAAAAAAAATAACTTTTCTTTGAAAAAAGTCTTGACTTTAATAATTAAATTAATATAATAACCATACATTAATAATATTTATTTAATAATTACTTACCTATGAAAAATAAGAATATTAAAATGGTTTCAGATATATATTGAGTAATGCTTGATTTAAAAAACAATTATAATTCAGATGTAAATTTAAGAACTATTGATTTACAAGAATATATGAGAAAAGAATTTTTGAAACTAACAGAAGAAGCAATAATTTGGTTAGCAGATGATGAAAGAGAAAAACAAAATTTAGACCTAGATTAATCTAGGTTGTAGTATATAAAATGGAGACCTTATATACTACAATTTGGATTTATCCAATAATTTATTTTATAATTTTTCTAACCTATGGAAAAAAATTATTTTAAAACTCTTAGTTGAGTTAAGTGTTCAGTAGATAAGAAGCAGAATTTAAATTATATTACTTGGAGTGAGGCTTGGAGTGAAGTAAAATTAAACTTCCCAAAGTCTACATATAAAAGAATAAAATGAATAGATTGAGGTTATTTACAAAAGAGTGGTACTTGATGAATGTGTGAGGTAGAAGTTACTATAGAGAATATTACTCATAGTATAGACTTACCTGTACTTGATTTTAGAAACCAACCAGTTGCATTTGATAAAATAGATAGTTTTCAGATTAATAAAACATTAATGAGAGCATTTACAAAAGCAATAGCAATGCATTGAATTTGATTATATGTTTACAGATGAGAAGATTTACCAAATGCAGAAACAGATAAACCAAGAATTGAAGAAAAAAAACCAAAATTTACAGATAAAATATTTGAAGTAATGAAAGAAAAAACAAACTTCAAAAACTATTTTGAAGCAAAAGAAAATATAGATGCAAAATATAGTATTGATTTAAAACTAGCTAAAATAGTAAAATCATATTATGAAACAAAAGATGAATGAGTACAAATGAAAGATGATTGACAACCACCATTTTAATAATAATTATAATAATAACCTATGAAAATAACAACTACATCTGGCTTGATTTGAACATTAAGTTCATTATGAAGTAAAAAATTAGAATATTCTAGTTTGATAGCAATGTTAGAAAATGAATTAGCAGAAAGTGATTTAATAAAAAGAATAAATACTTGAAAAAAATTACTAAAAGAATTAGAACAAGAAGAACTAGAAATTAGAAAACAATGAATTGAAATATTAGATAAGGCTTGAATAGAAAAATTTGAAGCAAATTGAATTGAGGTTAGAAAAAAAGTTTGAATATGAAGTTTAATTATAGATGATGCAGATAAAATTGACAATGATTATAAAACAGAAGAAACAAAAACAACTATTAAAATAAATAAGAATGAAATAAAAAAAGATTTAAAAGAATGAGTAATTATTCAATGAGTACATTTAGAACAAAAAATATCTTTAGAAATAAAATATTCTTAATATGAAACTACAATTTGAAATAATAGACTGAAAAATACTATGATTTGGAAGTATGCGAGATTTAAAAGATTGATTGTATGAGATTAAAGAAAGAAAAAAAATCAGAAGCCTAGACCAAAATAAACTGTATTGGGGATATATTTTAAAATACATAGTACAAGAATATAAAGATTGTTGATATATTTATACAACTAATTATATACATAAGAAATTTAAAAAAGCATTTACTCCTAGAATAAAAGTAAAATCAGACTTTAGTAAAAAATATATTTGGCAAAGTTGAAGTACAGCTAATTTAACTACAAAACAATTCTCTGAATATATCCAAGCAATAAAAGTAATAATGGAATTTTGAGAAATGGACAAGTTAGAATTAGAAAAAATATCTTGATTTATAATACCAGATGTAGATGAAAAAGAATTACTAAATTGGATAGATAAAATTATATAATAAAAAAAATAAGATGAGCCAAAAATGAAATAAAATATGAGATAGTTTAGAATTTGTAACAGTTTGAAGATTTAATTGAAAATGAAATAAATGAAAGACTTATGCAAAAGATGAAAATAAAAATAATATAGTTACATATTTTAAAATAGATAAAAAATGAAAGGAACAGTTAAAAGAATATGCAAAAACTACTTGATTATCACAAAGTAAAGTGATAAAAGATGCTTTAATTTACTACTTTAACCATTAAAACAATGAATAAGTTAGAAAAAATAATGCTGAATTGGTCGGATACTAAGGCAAAAAACAAGAAATTAGAAAGTTTTTTTAAAAAAAAGTGTTCAAAATTTTACAAAAGTTAAAAAGTATAATATAATATATATGTATTTAGATAAATACACTTTAATTATTAATTTGATTTTCATAATAATATAAATATAATTATATAGCAACAACAATAATTATATATAATCAGAAATAAGTTTTTTAGGTTAGTTGTTGCGACTATATATCCCTAGAAAACTTATTTTTGTTATAATAACAATATTATGAAAAGAAATAGATATGAATACAAAAAATTAGCATACGAAGTATATTGATTTGAAAAAATATGTAATAAATGTAAATCAATAAAATTAATTTGCATTCATCATATAGATGAAGATTTTACTAATAATAAAAGAGATAATTTAGAAGTTTTATGTAATAGTTGCCATTTAAGTCATCATAAAAAATGAAAAAAACTTAATAAACAACATATAATTAATGCAAGTAAAGGCAGGTCTAAAAAATTATCTCAATATAAATTAGATTGAGAATTTATACAAAACTTTGATAATCAACAAATTGCTTCATTAAGTACAAAAATTAACCAATCAAGTATATCTTTAGTATGTAATTGAAAACAAAAAACTGCAGGAGGATATATTTGGAATTTTATAAAATAAAAATAAACTATGAAATATTATATAAATGGACAAGAAGTTACAAGAGATGAGATAAAATTAAAATCTTATATTGAACAATACAGATTTACATTAGTTAAAATATTTATTATTAAGTATTTTAAAAAGAATACAGCAAAAGTAGTTTGAGTAACAGCATTAATTTTATCAATATTATTTTCTATATGATTAAATGCTAGTGCAGAAGAAGTTACATTAGAAACAATTATAGAACAAGAAGAACATACAGAACAAGATATAAATAAATTTATTGAAATTATAGAAAGTACACAAACAGATAATGAAATAATTCCAGAAAATATTGAATGAAGTGATAAAGCATACAATGAATTTATGAAAGAATGAGAAAGATTACACCAACTAAGATACGAACAACAAAAAAGAACAGTAGATGAACAAGCATTTGAATTTATTATTAAATATGAGTGATATTCTGATAAGCCTTACTATGACCAAAAACAATATTCTTGCTGATATTGAATGAGATGTAGTAAAGATACAACTTGAATAACTAAAGAAAAAAGTAAACAATTTGTAATTGAAAGAATACAGAACATTAGAACAAAATATAATTTAAAAAAATATGATGAATGATTACAGGTTGCACTAATAAGTTTTGTATATAATATTTGACATTTACCAAAATGAATAGACTGGTATATTAAAAATGGTTATACTAATTGATTAAAAAATAGAATGAAAGAATATGTATATGCTTGAAATATTAAACTATGATGATTAGTTAAAAGAAGAAATGAAGAAACTAGTTTATTTTAATAATTTTAAATAATGATAATACATAATTATATAAAATGGGATACCTATTGAATACAAAATAATCCTAGTAAAAAAATATTAAATGAAGAACTTAATAAATTAAATAAAACACAAGAAAAAGAAACAAAAAGAAATAGAATTTGAACTAATATGATGAGTAAAAGAGAATGGAAAATATTAATTCTTAAAAAAATATTATGACTTATTTAAATATAGAAAACAAAAGTATTCAATATGAAAAAGATAATGAAGAATTAGTTGAAATAGATTATACAGAAGAAGAAATTGAAGCACTTAGTTTAGATGAAGTTAGAGATATTATAAAAAATAGAGTTGAGGAAGCTACAGATTTTAGATTTTTATACCAATAAATAATGAAAAATAACAGACAAAGTGTAATGAATAAAGAAACAGCAGTTATATTATATAGTAATTTATGATTACCACATCTTAGTGAAGCAACTACACAAGAAAATGAATATATTAAAAATAGAGTGCAGATAGCTTTAGATATGTCTACTTTTGATAAATACCAAAATACTCCACCTGATAAAAGAATTGATTTTTTGAAAAAGTATGGGCATATAGAATATTAATTAATAATTAATAATTAAAAAATTATGAACTGAAACTGAGACTGATACTGAAACTGAGACTGAAACTGAGACTGAAACTGATACTGAAACTGAAACTGAGACTGATACTGAAACTGAGACTGAAACTGAGACTGAAACTGATACTGAAACTGAGACTGATACTGAGACTGATACTGAAACTGAGACTGATACTGAGACTGATACTGAAACTGAGACTGAGACTGATACTGAGACTATACAAAAATTGTTGTTGAACTAACAACTCCCTTTATTACTAACTAAATAAAAATGAAAACTGAACTTATTGAAAAGATACTAGAAAAATATTTATTATGAGAAGAAAATATTAAAACAGATACAAAATGAAGTGAATTTATATGAAAATATGTAATTCTTAGATGATATGATAGTTGAGTACATTTTGGTAAACTAGAAAAAGTGGAGGAAGATTATTATGTTCTTTCTGAAAGTAGAAGACTTTGGAGATTTTGGGCTAAAGAATGAATTGCATTGAGTTGAGTAGCCACTTATTGATTAGCAGATAGAGAAGAAGTTAAAATATGTTGAGAAGTTCCTCTTATTTGAATAACAGATAATAGAATAAGTGAAATATTACCTTGTAGTGAAGAAGCTATAAAAAGTATTAGAGAATATAAAGAATATAAACCTAATTAAAACATTATGAAACTTATTTTAATATAGCTAAAAAAAGAATAAATGAATAATTTAAAAATAGATATTACAGATGCTGAATAATTTTTAAATTTGTTAAATAATCTAAATTAGATATAATATACACACTACAACAATAATTTACATAGGCAAAAAAGAATTTTTAAGGACTTGTTGTAGTAAACAAATACATTTATGTAAACCTTGAAAGTTCTTTTTTGTTGTAAAATTAATATTATAATGAAAAAACAACATAAGATGAGTTATACTAGATTTTATAAAATATGGAGGAATATATATAGTAGATGCACAAATCCTAATGTTCCAGCATATAAAAACTATTGAGCAAGGTGAATTAAATTTGAATGGAAAAGTTTTGAAGAATATAAAAAAGATATGTATTCTACTTATAGAGACTGACTACAGATAGATAGGATAGATAATAATTGAAATTACTCTAAAGAGAATTGTAGATGGGTTACTTCTAAAGAAAATAATAGGAATAGAAGAGATAATATATATTATAAATGAAAATTATTAATTGAATGGTGCGAAGAATTATGAATAAATTATGCAGTTTTGAGGACAAGAATAAGTAGAGATTGATGGACAATAAAAAAAGCATTATTTACTCCTCTTACAGATATAAGAAAAAAAGTTAACCAATATACTTTAGAATGAGAATTTATAAAAACTTGGGAGTGTTCTAATAAAGTAGATAAAACATTATGAATAGCATCTTGAAATATAAGAAATGTATGTATTGGTAAAAGAAATAAGGCAGGTGGCTTTAAATGGAAATATTTTATTAATAAATAGAAATGAAAAATATAATGAGTGATATTTTGGAGTGTGAAATTAATCAAGACCCAATAGAACTAGAGCTTATAGAGAAGAAAGTGAAGAAATTATTATGATATACAAAAGATAATATAATGACAAGATTTGCTTGTCTTTCTGAATTTAATAGGCTAAAAAATGAGGAAAAAGAACTTAAAGAAATATTGCATATAATTTATCAGAAAAAGGAAAGAGTTGAAAGGATATTAAATAATTAAAAGATTATGGAAAAATATTTAAGAATGTTAGAAAACCAAATTTGAATTTCTGATAAAAAAGACAATGAAATATATGATAAACTTATTTGTGAAAGAGGTAGAATTGAGGAGATATTAGAAGAAACCTCTGAGAACTTTAATAATCATTCAATAGATTGAGAACACTTAGAAGACATATATAGATTTGAAGTGGCTTATAAAGAAAAAGTAGATTATTTACTTACTAAATTAGAAATGTAATATGAAAGAAATGAACTTAGTATGGTATATATTAATACTATTAACAACAGCAGTAATGTATGATTTTTATGCAACAGAGCCAAATATGTGATTAATAGTAATATGATTTGCAGCTACTTGGGGAATAATTTTAACACTAACAGAAATGTAATGAACAACTTTGAAATAATTAGAAAAAATATTATAGCAGTTGAAACTATTATATGAGAAGAAGTAGTTAAATTAATATTAACTAGATAACCTATGCAAAGAGAAGTTTGTGATAGATGTGAACAAATATTCTTAGAACTTATAGCAGAACAATGTTGAATAGAAAATGCTATTGAATGTTTTACAAATGACCTACCTTGAAATGTATGCTTAAAATGTATACAAAGAATTATAAATAGAAATATTAACTAAATAATTATGCTAACAATAACATATAAAAGTAAAGACTGAAATAAAAGAATATTAACTTATACAGATAATGAAGAAGCTGAATTAATATGATTAGATTTAAAAGATATAATAAAAGAATGAGCTACTGATATTAGAATTAATTAAATAAAATTATGGAAATAAAAGAAAAAAGATTAATTATTACAATACAAGAATATAAAGATAGATGAAATTATTTTATTGAAGTAGAACCAGAATTTTTATGAAAAGTTATGAAAATGTTAGATAAATGATATGAATGAAAAGAACCTATTGATTTTAGAATTAATTAAATAATAATGGAACAATGAATATGTAGTAATAATCTAACTAAAAAATGTTCTTGTTATTCAAGCTGTAATAATATATCTATAAAAAAAGAAACCTTGATACAAGAGAGTAAAAAAGCCTTACAGAAAATTGAAGTAGAAGTTTGGATATATAATTTAATTTAAAAAACTTGCTTTAATTAATATAAGTGATATAATATAGGTCCATAGGTAGAAAATTAGAAAGTAATTTCAAAATTTTCAAAAAAGAGTAGATTAATTTCTACTTTTTTATTTGCTTTATGGATTTTAAAACATATAATTAAATTATATTTAATAAATTAGGTTATGGAAATATATAAAAATAAGGTTGAATATGAAAAAAGAAATTGAATACATATTCAAACTGTAAATAATAGAGAAAAGATTTGAAGATTGATTAAATTAACTGTTAATGGAATTAGAGTTGGTTATATAGATGTATATGAAACCAATGTAGTATTAGCACAACAAATAAATTTACTTAATAATAAACAAAAATGATAACAAATCCTGATTTATTCTACTACATAGAATGAGAGGCAAAAAAAGTAGCTTGAAAAGATGCTAAATTATTAAAAGCAACTATTGAAATATTTAACCCAGTTAAAAAGATTAATCACGCATTTGCTAATGAAGATTTAATTACACCAAAATTAAAAAGAGTACAAATAATATTAGATACTTATAAGGTCGTGGGGACTTTTGATTTTCGCATATAAATTGACTTTATTGTATAAATAAATATAATCTTTATGTCAAAGCCTTAAAATCTCGTCTAATTATAGACAGTATTGAGTAGGTGGCTTTGACGAGATGCCTATTCAATACTGTTTTTAATTTATTTAAAAATGGAAAAAGAAATATGGAAAGATGTAGGAATTATTAAGTGAATAAATTATACTTGATTATATAAAGTTAGTAATTTATGAAACGTAAAAAGCTTAAAAAGAATTGATAATAATAATCATTTAATAAAAGAAAAACTTTTAAAAAAAGAAATATTAAAAACATCATATGTGAATATTACATTGTGTAAATTTTGAAAAACTAAAAGATTATTAATCCATCGCTTAGTATGTTTAATATTTTTAGATAATCCTAAAAATAAAGAACAAGTAAATCATAAAAATGGAATAAGAGATGATAATAGATTAATAAATTTAGAATGGTGTACAAGAAGTGAGAATGAATTACATAAATGTAGAGTATTATGAAATAAACCAAAAAATATATGAAGATTTTGAAAAAATAATTATAGAAGCAAAAAAGTTAATCAATATACGAAAGATTGAATTTTTATAAAAACTTGGGATTGTATAACTGATATTGAAAGAGAATTAAAAATATGACAATCAAATGTGGGAAGTGTTTGTAGGTTATTATCTAATACTGCTTGATGATACAAATGGGAATATTTAGAACTATAATATAACTATAATGTGAGAATTACTAGACAAAAGAATGAAAGGGAAAGCTAATACTAATTGATTTGATAAAAATAAACAAAATATTGTACCTTGAAGACCTAAAAAAGGGATACATCTTTTAAATAAAGATTTAAAAGAATTATGATATGAAGAAATAACTAATACAGATTATATGTGATTAGTTAAATTATTAATGAATATGACAGAAGATGATATGAAAAAGGCTTTTGATAATAAAGACCAGTATATTATAATGAAAATATTAATTAGTAATATGACAGACAAAAATAAAAACTTTGAAGTACTAGAAAAAATTACAGATAGGGTTTTTTGAAAATCAGTTCAAAAGATACAAGCAACAAGTGTAAATGTAAATATTAATCCTTTAGATGATAGATTGAAAGAATTATGATTATCTTAAAACAAAACCAAATAAAATGATTAGAAAAGTTTTGAATATCAAAATTAACTAAATCTGAAAAGATACAATATGTTTATGGTAAATGATACTATGACAAAAACTTCTTTTGAGATTTTTTTTTATGACACTTGAAAGGTAAGAAAACACCAGACTTACATTTTGAAATATGGAATGCTTTATGATGAGAAGAAAACACTTGTATTATATGCCCCAGATGACATTGAAAGACTACAAGTATTTTAATAGATATGATGCATAGTTTAGTTTATAAATTATATTGAAGCCAATTATATATAGCTTCTGCTTGATTATGAAGTGAAACATTATGAAAAATTAAATATGAATTAGAAACAAATGAATTAATAAATTCTGTATTCTGAAATTTAGTACCAAAACTTGATGCTAATGCAAAAGAATTAACTTGAACTAGAAAATGGAAAGAAAAAATGCTAGAACTTACTAATTGAGAAAGTATTGAAACACTTACTAAATGAAACCCAGTTAGATGAAAAAGACCTAGAAGAATTGTTGTTGATGATTTAGATGAAAATAAAGATGTAATGAATAAAAGTTTTGTAGATAAAACTAGAACTTGGTTTTTTAGTTCATTATATAATACTTTATTACCTTGATGAAAAATAGTTATACTTTGAACTATTGTATGAAATATGTGTATGGTTAAACACATTAAGGATACTAAAGATTGGAATATAATAGAATATAAGGCAATAAATAATTGAGTACCTCTATGGCCAGAAATGTGGAGTTTAGAAGAACTTGAAAAAAGAAAAAGAGAAATATGAAGTACACTTTTTAATCAAGAGTTTATGAATATACCTTTTCAAGCTGAAAATACTATTGTAAAACAAGAACATATTAATTATTTTGAATATAAATGAGAAACCTTTGATTATGTAAACATTTGAGTAGACCCTGCTATTTCAGAAAAAACAAACAGTGATGCTTTCGCAATTACAATTTCTGGGGAGATTTGAAAGAAAAAATATATTATTGAAAGTTTAGAATTACATTGAAAAAATAAAGACCCATTCGCTGCAACAAGAACAGTAAGAAGTTTATATGATAAATATAAAGCAAATAAAGTTACTATTGAAACTGTTGCTTTTCAGAAAGTAATGAGTAAATTATTCAAGCAAGAATGATTAGCTGTTACAGAAGTAAATCCTAGTAGAGATAAAATAACAAGATTAATGGAACACCAATGAGATTTTGAACAATGAAATATTTATTTTAATAGAGAAAAAACTTTTGATTTAGTAGACCAGTTGTTACAGTTTCCAGATGTAGAACACGATGATTTAGTAGATAGTATGGTCTATAGTTTTAGAAAAGTTAAAAAGAGTTTTATTATTGACACCTTTTAAATTATGAAAAAAATAGTAATAGCTTTTGATGTTGATTGAACATTAATAGAAAATAAAGAATTAACATTTTATCAAAAACCAAATAAAAGAATAATTGACCTTTTAAAAATATTGTGAAGTTTTAAGAATACTAAAATAATAGTATGGAGTTGAAGATGAAAAGATTATGCAAAACAAGTAATAAATGAATTAGATGAATATTGATATTATGATATAAAAAAATATATAAATTGATATGCTAGTAAAAATCATAAATGAAAGATAAATTGAAAGCATATATTTGAGCCAGATATAAAACCAGATATTTGTATTGATGATATTCAAGATTGTATATTATGAACACTTAATTTAATAGTTAAAGAAAAATAATTATGACAGAAAAAACAATGATTAATCATTTAAGATTAATGGATTTATATAAAACAGAAAAAGAATATTGAAATAACTTAAAAATGATTGAGATGATTAATGTAAAATTATGGTATAATTTATGAAATAATTTTATTCAAAGACAAATACAAGAAAAGATAGTTAGAAAAATTAGAAGATATAAAAATTTTTGTAAAAAATCAAATAAAAAACAATATATTAAATTTTATAAATAATTTACATAATTATTATATTGAATACAATTAGAAGAAATATTTATTAATAAAAATATATGAAATTATTTTGAAAGAAGTTTTTTGAAACTAAAACAGCTGGAGATAGAAGTTGATATGCTTATAGTTGAGCTACATTTTGATTTGATAGTAGTCTTGTAACAAATACAAGTTTATATTATAAATTATATAGAGAAAATACAGATTTAAGAAGATGTGTTGAAGAACT